>JGI24700J35501_10929762_pt1 | contig 10105 bp, 7 predicted proteins | sample TergutTh196P1_FD_35501 | JGI IMG/M metagenome (IMG submission 35501) | reverse complement strand
GCTAAGTACTGGTTGTGGCTCCCTGATGATGGTTTCCTTGTAAACCGAAACATGTTGGAGCAGCCTTCATAATTTTAATATGTTTTAATAACTCTACATTTTCACGTGTGCATTAGTTGGATAATAAAGCATTTGCTTAAGTTGAAATTGCGTAATCTGGGGTAGGGGTTACATGTGCATATGTGTGTGTTTTTAACTCTTTATTTAAGGTTTATGTAATGCCATTTTCAGTGGCTTCAATTATATATCATTGAATAAGAGGTTGATTGGTGTATTGTGAATTGGAAAGGATGTGCAGGGAAGCTGTGGTTGCCTGGTGTGTGGTACTATCCTGGAATTTGTGTGGGAAGCAAGAAAGGGACCTAAAACCTGTCATCATAGCCACTCTTTGTGCTTATGTTTGAGCCTAGTATCCTCAGTCATAGATTAGATGTTCCTGCTATTTGACAGCAATATTTGTTTAGGAAGTGATAATATGTCATTCTCAATGTACATTATTTAGTTTCAGGTGCATCAGATCAACCTTTGAAATGAAGAGAAGATGACTGTTACATCTATTTTCTATTTACAGTAACTTGTAATCTGTGATGATATTTTGTTATGAAGAGTGAAGAATATCGCCCCCCAACACTTACCGTGACTACAACGGCACTTACTTGTACAGATCTCTGCACCTTTATTCCCATGTTCCTTCCATTTCAGTAAGTGCCATGCCTTCCCTGTCATTCTTATTTGTTAATTGTTATTGGACTGAAAGTCCTACTGCATCGCACCAAGCAAGCATTTGTTGTAATGTTAATTCTTACTACTTAAGCTTTTATGACGCAAATGATGGTGATTTGCAGAACCACCATGAGGCTATTTTGTTAGTGTTAGTGTCTGTGTGTGAAGGAGGGATATCAGTGTCAGTTGTCTTTTGTCCACATCTTTTTAATGGTGGACGTGCATCTGATATTTTGAGGCCCTTGTAGGTCAGTTTTTAAACCTAACCACCACAGCATTATGGTTTTATAGAATTCTTTTGTTAAACATGTTTGGTTCTTAGGGGAAAAAATTGGGAATTCTGTGTACTGATAATAGAAGGTCAAAATGAACTAGAATATGAAGTATGCTGTACACATGTCCAGTTCGAATGCTAAATAAGAGGTGTTTTTCTGCATATCTTGTTTTGAATATGGTCATTCAGGGGGGTGGATGTTGCATTTCATCTTTCAAAGGGGAATCGCAGACAAGGTCTCCTTATGATAAAGTGTTCCAGTTAATTTTTATGGAAAGGTGTAAGTACATTTGAAGATTTTTCCCATTACCCCAAAGGAATAAACATGTTTAAGTGAGAGTTGGTATCAGAACGGAAAGAGCTTTTAGTAGAGCAGTGATAGGTGGGCATAATGGGGAAAGATGACCAGATAATTTGTTCAGAGCTGTGAACTTCATTGTCACCTGCTAATTTAAATATGTGTTCCATTTTTATTACTGTCTGTGTGGTTTATTCAAGTAAGTGCTTCTTTCTTTCATAATTTGGTTTGTGTTCCTTATACATTTTGTTATCAGTGTAAGCAGTAATTACTGTTTAATATGATTTCCTTGTAGACATAGCTAATTATGAGTCAGTGTCCTCACTTAATTCGATTCAGTAGAGCATTTCTTAGTACCTCCTTTATCAGCTCAGAGTTTAGTGTCCATGTTTTATATATATATATCTTTTCACCAAGATCATTTTAAATAATAGACTGGAACATCAAGCTGTTTGTACTGTATTAATAAATAACAAAAAACCGTTATTATTTACCTGAAATTGATGACATAAGAATATGAAGTTTTCTGTATTATACCAGAGTTTGTGAATGTTCTGTTTCAAAGTGGCACATCTTCTAGAGGAAACTTCAAGCACTTTGTCATGCCATGGCTCAGGGAGTTAATTGTTGGCCTGTCATTGCAGAGGTCTGGGTTCAGTTCCAGGCCTGCCCATGTGGGATTTATGGTGGACAAAGTGGCACTGGGGTAGGATTTCCTCCAAGTACATCAGTTTTTCCATGTCACTATCATTCCACCAATGCTCCATATTCATTCTTCTATCACTAGTGCTATACAATCATAGTGATTATCATTGTCATTAAATAACACATGCAGTCTTTAATAATCATAGTGTGTGTTGAATGATATGATACAGCATCATATTCAGTCCATTAATGTAAGGATTATATTTTCTTGTAGTATTGTTGTTGTTCTTGCTGTTGTGTAAAAATTATATTACAGGGAACAGAAAAAATATGAACAAATCCCATACATAAACTTTCAGTCTTTTATTGAATGTGTGGATGAAGTGTGCCAGTTTGTTCATATTGACAAAGTGTATTGCTGAATGTATGATGAACATACTGGCCTCTTAGCATTGTTAGTGAAATAAAATGAAGTTACAGTGGAATGGATAATGTAGTTCAGGCAAGGAGAAAAATTGTCACAGAAAATCAGAGAAACCATTTGGGAAAAAGTCATTGCCGGTTTGATGAGGTGGGAGGACGTATTAGAATTATCTAAGAAAAATAAGTCATGTTATGTGAAAGTGGTTGTATGGGCTCAGGATTGTTTCCAGTGGCAGCTTTCTGATACCAGCAGCATTTTGACTCTTGGGTTTTGTTTTTAGGGGTTCATAGCTCCACAGTTGTATTGGTATAATTTGGACCAATTATTTATGAATTGTACACATCTTATAAGATGGTAGATTCAAAATGTATAAAAAGCTGTGCTGTGCAGTGCAAATGGAATTATGTTTTGATTTTCCCTTTCTTTAAATGGATAGTTACAATCCCATCATTTAGGAAGAAGGCCCGTGTTTTTTTTAGTACAGAACCTTATGCAGGAAGTCACGTACCAAGCATCACAAAGTAGTGGTTAATACAATGACTTTTAGTTTGGAATGTCATGGGTTCCAATCTCAGTTCAGTGACCTCTGTCCATTCTGAAATTTATCTGTTATTCCTCAGGACATCAACACAGTTCTTGGGACAGTATCATACTGTCAGCCATGATTCCTTCTATCATAAACCCAGTTATTTCATTCAGCACTAACTTGAACACACAATAAAGCATAATTAGTCAATAAACAAATGCTCAATGTAGAAGGCTGCATTAATTACATCTGCGCATATTCTCATTTTTTGGGCTGTGCTGTATTTCTAAACTAATGTTATGTGTCATACAGTGGATACAGTTTTAGGAGCAAAGTGAAACATTTTGGTCTGCAGAGAAGCAAAAGAGGCTTATTACATTAATGAATGGAAAAGTTCGTAGTTTCAAGATGTAAAAATGAAATCCCAATTTTGTAGTTCAGACATTGTCTCTAATAATGAATTCTGGTTTTAGTGATATTAATTTATTATGTCTAACAATTATTTTTATTACTGCACTGTATTTTCTGGATTGTTCATTTAAAATGGAATTTAGGTTGAAAGAATACAAAGCAGTACTAATTTTTGCTTGTGTACAACAAAAAATCTGTACGTTGGTTGATTGCGAGAAGTTCGAAAATTTGAGACCATGTTTCAGTGGACATTAACGCTTTGACAGTGAATGTTATAGATATATGTAATGTGCAGTGTGATGCTCAAAATGCCATTTGTTGACTGCCTGTGGCGGATCATTCCCACTCTTACGCAGCGCTTTAAATTCTGGGCTGCTGCAGATCACACTGGGTGTTTAATATCAGTGCCAAAGGGTTAATGAATATCCGTAAGCAGGTTTATATGACACACTTTTCATTCTCCTCCTAGGAAGTATGTGTTGGAAATTTACTGGATTAAAGAAAGGAAGAGACTCCCGTATGTGAGCTGGCACAAATGCCTTCTGCTTGTTTGTGTGGGCAACTTATTCAATTATGCAGATTAAAAAGTTCAAAAGCACAAGTTCTGAAAACATGTAAGCAGATTTCACTTGTAGGTATTTTTGTACATGTTTTGACGTGTTACAAATTTGCTTTTAAGATTTGATTTCTAACATATCCACAGTGTGAGATTATTATTATTAGGTACGTAACAAACTTAAGAAGAAATTACAACTCCCATGTTCTTTACATTGAATATCAAACATTATATCTAAATCTTGACACTTCTTGTGTATAGATAACGCACACGTTATCTATACAAAAAAGGTCTAAATTTGTAAAAAATGAACATGCGCGGTATACCACAGTATACATTAGTTTGGGTGCGCGTTATCTATCGAAAAATACGGTATTTGAATTAAAGCAACAGTGCATCACAGTTCCTGGAAAAGCAAGTATCCTTGGTTCCCACAGTACAGCTAGATGTGTTGACCCCCCCTGTAAGTTTGTATTTGTTTCATTGACAGAACAAAGTACCTACATATGACATTTCTTTGTTTCTGTGATTGATAATTTCACATTGCCCTTTCAACTGCAGGAACTGTAATGTAAGATGGTTCAAGGTGGATCAGGAAGGAAGCAGGGATGGCCTCTTTAGGGTAGTGTCCTAGTATCTGCTGCAGAGCCAGATTGAAAATTACAGAGGACATTATGGCTGAGATCGTAACCACGTCAATATCAGGCACATTATCAAAGAATTTTTTTTTATTTCATAATAAATACCAGTGCTTTTAACCCTTGATTAATATTGAAGTGTTCATAACTCCAAACTGTAACGCAAGTTTGCAAAGTCTCTTGAACTGGTGAAATTGTGCTTTTATAGCAAGATGTAGTGCACGGACATTGCCAATGCTTTTTTTACTATCAAAATAGAGATGTGTAAATGTAATTTCATTTAAGCTCATAAGAAAAGTGTGGCTTTTCTTGCACTGATTTTCATGAAACTCACTAATGTTGAACAGCATTATGTTCAGATCCCATGTACCAAATTTCACGCAGACCAGGCAAATAACTTGGAAAGTGTGGTTAGAACTCTGTTTATCCCCATAAATTGTGGGTGTAACTGTGCCTGTTTTTGTGAAACAGTCTCTCAATAAATTTTTGTGGAAATTTCCTCTGTCATATTTGCCCCAAATCAGATGAAAAATGTAGAAGACGGTCAAAATTTCATGTATGCCCTAAAGTGAAGCATGACTTTCATTGTACCAATTTAACAAAACTCACGGTTGCTCAGTGCCATTACGTGGAGATCACGTGTACCCAATTTCACTCAAACAAGTCAAGAAATATCAAAATTATACGTAAGTAAAGTATGACTTACTGAGCCAATTTTCACAAAACTCCCACTTGCTGTAGAGCCTTCTCGCAAGAAGCCATGTACCCAGTTTCATGACAGTCCAACAGTTTAGTTACTGATACTAGGTCACAGGTGTTTTCTTCACATGACGTTCAAATTTTTGTGGAGAACGCCTCAGGTGGACATTAAATGCCACACCAGGTTTAATTTAACAAAATTTCTTACTGAGAATATGAAGGGAAATAGGCAATGATGGTTGTGTGTGAATAAATAGAATATCAGGTATCAAAAAGATTTAATTTTTAAATGTACTGCTCTTCATTGTAGTACACATCATGTAGAATTGGCATTCCAGTTTTGTACACATTTTCCTGCAGGCTCATGTGCCCTTAAGTTTAACACATATGTTTGATTTTTGCTTCATATGTGGCAGAGTTTGGACTTAGAAGGCACTGAACATTACAGGTATCAAAATTAAATTACCTATTTTTCAGCTGTTATATTTAACGTCAGTATTTCTGTGTGGTGCTTGCTGTGCAGTGTTGATAACTGTAAATAACATGGGACCATGTAATGGTCACTGAAATTCTAAATATAATGTTCACTGTAAACAATCTTGACGCACCATAGAAGTCATTCTAAGTTCAAGCATTGTACATAAATGTATGTTCTCTCTGTCTAATACTTTTTGTACTTCCAATAAGGAGGAAATCAGTCTCTGTATTTTTGGACACTGGCAAAGAGGTAAATAATGTTAACCAAGGTTATAAAAGTTAGACACCCCTACCATGCATTTGTGAAACATCGCAGAATGTTTCTTCTCCACCTCCCATATGAAAATTGATATACATAAAATTCAAATTTGTATCTGAAATTTTGATGGACAGATTTCTGATATATAAATATGACTGGCAAGGTTCAGTAATAATGCTACAGAATAAACTGTAATGTATAAACTTAAGTTCTGAACTTTATTGTCACTGACGGGAACTGTAGTCATGTAACATTAAGAATGCCATCTAATTAACGCATGTGCATAGTTTTTAACTTTCTGATAACTCATTTTAACTGTAGGGAATTTTTAGAACAAATATTCTTTGAATTTTTATAAAGGGCTGCACCTTTAATGCAGAAAATTCCAGTAAAAGTTAATGCAGCATTACAGTTGTAAATATATGAGTGCATCATGAGGTTACCCATATGATTTACCATAAAAAAAATAAGAATGTATTCTCATTGCATTTGTAGCACAAAATGTTTTGGATGTTCTAACTTCCCATTGATTTTACTCTACAGTGAGCTGCAGAATACTTAACAAATATAGACTTATTCCTTCATCAGTATTATAAAATATATGTCTCACTGTGAAGCTCAGAGTTGAGGAGTTTTCCAATACTGTGTAGTGCAAATGGCACAAAACGCTTAATGGCATTTACACAGCAGAAACATGGTTCTGTTTTATTGCAGTTATATCAGTGGGATAATGTCTTTCAAAAATACGAAGAACTGTACAGCTTGTTTCTTATGTCAGGGAATGGCATTGAGTTGCTTGAGTCACTCTGCACTAGTTGGTGTGTGGGACCCATGTTATTTTCTAAAATTTTTAAGGTCAAACAGATGAGAAGTGGGAATTAGTTGCTTTCATTGTGTCTTTTGTGTGTCAAAGTAGTGTTTTTGGAAGGGGTGAGGGTAATTACAAAATAAAAAATGGAAAATGTACCTCCATATACCACTGAGAATAGTACAAAGTACAATAGAATCTCGATAGTTCAGGTTCTGATTGTTCAAGGTCCTGTTTTGTCCTAGTTGATGCACTGTAGTCAAGGTTGTTTGTAAGTTGAGTACAGAACTCTGTTGAAGTGTGTATCTCTGTAATCAAATGTGCCTTTCAGGCATTACATTACTTCCTTGTAGCTGTTCTTTTTGCATATTTGTATGTCTTACATGATCTAAGTGTGTATTTTAACATACCCTAAGAATGAATGCTAAAAGCAAGAGAAAATGTGTTTTCCATTGTCTTAATCCATGTAGTCCAAGTTTCTGGTAATTTGAGGCACACATTGCCCCATTCATCTTGAACTATCGAGATTTTACTCTTAAGTATAAAAACACAGCACTCCTTTTCCTCTTAAAAATAGTGTTATTGTGGGTAGTATGCAGACTGCTAGATTATGGTCATACAAAGTGTTAATACTAGCCATATGTTGTTTTTGTCTGATAGTTTCCTCAAACTTAATTGTTACTTCTCTTTGTGAAGTTTGCATAACCTACATAATCATACCATAAAACTGTCATGACATGAAATGGTCATGGTGGTTGTGGCTTAAGTTCCCATAGAAGCAGAATTATGTTCTTCATTGTGTCATTTATTAAAACAGTACATAAGAAACTTAACATTTCATTTGTTCATTTGACAGTTATTTAAATTAGGCTTGATATGTTTCCCAGTATTTTTATTCAGTGTTGATAATTAGTAATGCTGATATGGATCATAAGTATAATGCACATCTTTCTATTCAACGTATCAGTCAATTTTTACCCATGCATACAGCTTTAGTGACATTTAATAAGGTGTTCTGCCATAACAATTATTTGTGATGTTTGCTTATTTACCAAGTAAAATTCTTTTAAATGATTGTCACACTGGTTCTTTATTTGTACTGCAAGATGAATAAATCCAATTGTGTCTTGTACCATGTTAGGAGAACTTTTGTATAGTCATGAGCATTGCCTTTGTTTACTTCCTACTTGTAAATTTTGAATAATTTTTTGGTATGCTCTTTGATTTAAGACACTGTCACATGTTTCTAAAAATGTGTATGTAACGTTAGAATATTATTTTAAAGATTTTCAAATATCATATGAATATTACTGCGACATTTTGTGAGCTATTCAGGAATATTCTTGAAACATACTGATTTATACCTGTATGAAGTCAACAGGACAAATTCCATTCGTAATTCATACTGAAACCGAGTAGCAACTTTTTGTTGTGAGAAGAGACCATTTTGTATCTGTAAACACCCCATATGTGTTTGCACTTTATAATATTAATTTTATATATGAATTTTATTATAAAAATAGTAACCTACACCATTAACATATAATACATTATTCTTCACTCCCACAAGTATTGTTTAATGAGATGGCTTGAACCAAAAGAGTACCTTTTTTTATCATTAACTGTGTCTGAGCAACAAATGCGGACATACGTCTTCAATGAAACTTAATGGTTCCAAGATATCATTTTGCACCGATCTGTTGGAAAGTGCTGGAGTCATGTATAAGCTACAGTCTACATAACAAAACAATGGAAATGACGTCATTATCGTGAAGCGTGCCACACTGCTCAGAGACTGCAAGATGCATCCAGAGGCCTGTCCAGTACAGTTTGTAGGGGAACTGGTCCAGGGGGTTGGCACAGCTGGGCAACATGGAGTCGCCCTTGATACACAGCTGACCTGGTTGACACACAAATCACAGGCAAGAAGGTACCCTCAGAAACTTCACATGCTAGGCTCTCTTTTTAATATAACAAAGTGACCTATGTATCAGAAATCCCCTACTTCTAAATCTCAGTAAAAAAGAAATGAATCATTACTTTTGCTACTCCAGCAACCTTGGTATTCACTTTCACATGGCTATGTGGCTGCAGATGTATGCAGAAACTCTGTTGTTGGAACTGTACTGTTTTATTATGACTTGGTATGGAGTAAAAGTTAGTGGCATGAATATTTTAAGGAACATGAAAAATATGCATGACAATTTGAAGACTTACACTACATTTACAGTGGCATAAAATCTGGTAACATTTTATTAGTTTTTTACATTTGAAATGGAATTAAGTGTACAAACATCTCATCGATATTGGACTGAATGAAGCACTACTAGAAGCATCTCAATTTAACTTGATTTTAACAGTTCCCACATCTAATGCAGCGGTAGAATTGTCTTTCTCGAGTGTGTAAAAACTAAAAGCATTTCGCTGGAATTCACAATCGCAGAACAGATTCCTCACAAACTAATAAACTAACAAAACTAGTAAAATAATGAAATTTTATGTTATGTACATTCAGATTTACCTCATTTATCATGTTTCTCGGAATTTCACTTAAATGGAACTAGATCTTACTCATACAGACAATACTCTAGGAGCTCAATACTGTGGACAAAAAATTCAAGAGGGAGGTGTTAGTAGTTTTGTTCAAAACAATTTATGATTCACTACCATAAAACTTAATAGTTGCCCTATAGATAAATATATTGAAGTATGCGCACTTCAACTTAATACTAACCTTCTAAACATTTGTGTCTTGGTTATTTACAGATCTCCAACAGGTGAATTTAAAAATTTTCTTGCTCAACTACATATGATACTGCAGTCTTGTATACACCAAAATTCAACCTTGCAATATGCAGTGATATAAATGTGACCAATCTTAATGATAATGACAACAGGAATCAATTGGATGCTTTTTTAAATTCCTACAATCTTTACAGGACGATTGATTTTCCTACCAGAATTTACAATGATTCTAGTTCACCTGTTGATAAAATTTTCATTGATTACACCAGGTTAAATTACTATCAGGTATTTCCACTGATAAACAGAGTTTCTGATAGTGATGCCCAAATAATAATTTTAAATGTTCTACAGAATGGGTTTCAAGTACAAACGAGGGTGGTGGGGATCAGTACGTTACTTTGAAAGTGCCGGGCAACGGTGCCGGCTGACCGCGCGGAGACGGCAACAAGAATATTTGGTGCTATGCCCGCCCGGTACGATACATTTTAAACATTTGGTTAAAAAGCCTTTACAGAAACAAATACCTCACGCCTGACCACTGGTCGCGTCAGTCTTTGAGGTAAAAGACACTGCCTCGGCTATCGTGAAAATGGAGGTTCAATGTTCCTCTCTAACCTGTAAC
>JGI24700J35501_10929761_pt1 | contig 10105 bp, 6 predicted proteins | sample TergutTh196P1_FD_35501 | JGI IMG/M metagenome (IMG submission 35501) | reverse complement strand
TGATGGGCATGGTATTGCCCGAAACATGTTGAGCATGCAATAAAATCTGCAATAAATATCATCTGTTGCATCTAGTTGGCATTTTATTTCCACATACCTCTGGATTATTGTTGTAGCTATTACCCTGTTTTTTTTTTGCTTTGTAGGTGATACGAAGGGATGCTGTTAATGACTTGCATCACCAGATGCCCTCAACGAAACCAAGTTGAACGTACAGTAGTAGTGTTATTATTAACCAGTAACATAATACAATATTAGTTTATTTTGTTCCGTTCACCAAACTGGATAAAACAGTTGTGTATTTGCCTGAATATGATCTTTGGAGAAACGAACTGCCTTAAGATGACAGTCCTTAAATTAATGTGCAGCAACATTGCATTTGTTCATAACACAAATTGGCCGTGTATATTTGGTGGAAAACAAGGGAGTTTGATAATGCTGTTGGAAATACATTGAATATATCACTTATTCACTCAAAATTTTGTTGCAGACATACATGCCACAATAAATGAGTGGAGGTTCTGTTACATGGTCAGCATTGTTTTGATTTATTCAGGAGGTAAATGTTGGCTGTAGTGTCCTCCCTACAGTTGCTTCCTGTAGTTAGAAATTTTGCTTTCCAACTTAATTTTTTTCGAGAGAGCTAAAGTGATTTGTTTTATTATTTGAAAAAAAAAAAAAATTTCATGTGAGGGCCTGTTGTGTTGATCACAAGTGATAATTGTGGAAGTGAGAAAAGCTTTTCTTTTTGTTAACTTTCCAAATTTCTGAGAAATTTGGTATTAATTTGTAATATATGTGTATGTTTTAAATGTTGCTTATTTTATGAAGTTTTTCTTACTGTTTTATAGACTTTTGTCCTGAAATTTGCCCACAAATATTTATTTCTTCTTTTATAAGCCTCATGTTTACTCATGTTGAACTTAAATCTAGAAGAAAGCATGTGTTGTTACTGTTTGCTGAGTTTATAAAGGGATTTTTGTAAGAACATTGTGATAGAAGTTATTATAGTGTTGTTTGCGTAGTTAATTTAACCGTTAGATGCTAGAATTAAATGCCCATTTTACTCAGCAAAGAGCCTGAGATTTAAATGGCCATTACTTTGTGTATGTCATCACAGTGCCTTTAGACATTTAGTTTTCTCAGCATCACACTGTGGGTAAACTGTAGTAGACCTTTGGTTTCCAAGGGTTAAAGTTGTGGTGAACTAGAGATAACTTATAAAAGGGGCACAATAAATATGTGTCAAATATTGCAGGGGAAACTTTTGTGAAGAGTGGAAGTTAGATAGGAGATTAACTAATGATAAAATGGACTTTTAACAGAAGTGTAACATGAGGTAGCATCAAGCAAGTTGACTCAAGTGGTGACATTTCTGATTCATGTCTGGGAGGTGGCAGATTGGAATCCCAGCCAGAACCAGCTACCCAGCTGGCTTTTCTCTGTGGTTTTCCAAAGATGTGAGGTAACAAAGTGGGTTGAATTGGATAAAAATCAGGTGAAATGTCAGGCTGTGATGTTAGCAGGGCCGAATGTGTCCGTTCTGTTATTGGTGTGCCATTTTACTGGAAAATTCATGTTTGAACTTTGAAGAACTGTTCTTATTCTTTTTATAGACACTATTGAAGTTTAATATTTGGACTAATTAATGAAATTTAAGGCCTAAATGATAGGTTTGTGACATATGAGAGGGAGAAGTAGGTGTTCTTTTACCTTTATATTTTGTTAGCACATATTGTAAGTGCAGGTAGCAGTTTGGAAAGGTAACACTTAAGCTAAGGGGCTGGTATAGCTTAATCAGTACAGTGACTAGGCTATGGGTTGAATGACAAGAGTCACGTTTGGGTACCAGCTAGGGCAAGATGTTTACTCTGTACACAGCATCCAGACCAGCTTTGGGCTTTACCTAGCCTCCTGTTCCATGGAAGCTTTTCTCTTTATCTGGCATAAGGTGTCTGTGACTTGAAGCTGATCACTTGCCTTCATATAGGTTAATAATGCATGGAGCTACACATCCACTCTCCCATACATCATGGCATTGAGCTTAATGAAGGACATGGATGTCTTTACCTTTATCTTTGTTTACCTGAACTTTTGGTTGGTTTCCTCTTGTGAGATTAATATGAATTGTTCCTTTTTGTGTTGCATGGGAAGAGTACATTTTCCAGGATTACGTGGATATAAAAATGTGAAAAGCTGAAAGCATGAAATGACATTTAAGGCAGAGTTTGTGTTTATTAAATGTTCATATAGCCCATGTTTTAACATGCATATAAATTGGACTTTATCAGTGTATAGAACTGAGCCATGTTTTATTTATATATGGTGTTGCAACTGCCCTAGCTTTACTCAGTAACACTCCTAGAAGTCATTTGCCCTAGGAAATTCATTTGAATTTGTGGATAATTTGAGTTTACTCAGTAACAGGTTCCTTATTTTTGCAGAATTTAAGTGTGTGCTGATAATTATCATTAGACACTGATTATAATCGATAATGAATTAGTCTTTAAATCTGTTGCAGTGATAATCCAATTTCCACAGAAGTGTACTGTGTTTAGTTCATCACAGAATTTTTACTGTTAATCATGTGTAAATCTGTCACAGTTTTGTAGATAATACTCTAATATTCAATTGAGGACAGTAATAGCTCGTTTTTACAGAATAATTGTTTAACCTTATCACTTTCTGTACATTTATGTTATAACTAATTAACCTTCAGATTAACTCAGATATTCTGTGATTGTTTACTTCAATAGCCATCTTGTTAACTAACCATTCACAGGCAGTGTTTGTTTCTTTTTATTGGTGTCGGTACACTAACCCTGCATCTTATTGCCCATATTCTTTATACATTTACTCAGATTTGTCATCTGTATTTCATGTAGTTCATTTACAAAGCTCTAAAATTTATTTTACATTTAAAATTTATCTATCTGGGAACAATCCTAACAAATCGTCACTGAAATCATGATAGAAATTAAGATCAGATTGAACTCAGGGAATGCTTGCTTCCATTTGGCCCAGCTCCATGGAGATGAGTCCTTGAAAAGGTAGCAGGTCCATACCTAGTCAAGAAATTCCCGGTATTTGATGGAAATCAACCTATCATTGCCATGTTTACAAGAGCCTGCCACTTGTCCCTGTCCTGAGCCAGATGAATCTGGTTTGTTCCCCCATCCCATGTCTTTGAATATCCGTTTTAATGTTATCCTTCTACACCTAGGTCTTCCAAGTGGAAAACCATTTCATAAGGGATAATGTTTAATAAAATTTATCTAACACATACTGTGTTATATTTAATCAGTCCTAGAACTTTTTGGACAGACATTAGATTATTATGTAACTATGTTGGTATATGTAAAGGTACTATTTTATCATAATTATATATTTGTAAGACAGAGAACAGTTTCTTGATGTGATATTGCATACCTGCCCAGGTAGTGTAAGAAAGGCCATTCCACCTAGAGATTCATTTAATACGGATTTCCTTGTAGCTGGTATCGGCTGAGATTTCAATGAATTACTTCCCAGACATAAGTGTAGCCATCAAGGTGCACTGTTACATAAAGTACTCTATCTTCATTTTGAGTTTTCCCATAGATATGAATGAAATAATGGCTTAATATTGACAGATTCTCTGCATAATGAAGTATATTCAGGCAAGTACATCATCATGAACCATTTGTTATTGTTCACATGTATAGTTATAATATTGCTGCATTATAGGAGAGAAGATAGATGAGTACAGTTTTGTTGGTAATATTGGCATACCACAGTGACAGTGTGCAGCATGCAGAGTACAAATTTCATCTCCATCATGTTAAAACTCCGTCAATTACACTGTTTTTTTTTTAAGTTTACCGGTGCCTTTGTTGTGTTTCAAAGAAATGCAACTTTTTGTTACTGTTCACTGTATAGTAATATTGTTTTTACCATTCTGAATGTTATTTTATTTAAAAAATGAATTCCTATAATCTATGATTAATTTAACTTTGTAAATACATTCTACTGTGTGTAGAGAATCACAGATGAGTATGTAGGTGTTGAGTGGAGTATGTGTAGATTTTGAGAGAGAATTTCTCGAGCAGTTGCATGAACTACCCACCAAACATATCTACTTGTTGGACCTACTCAGGCTGCACACTCCATTTTCACAATTTGTAAAGTAGAAGGCATGTCCATGCTCATTTTCCTTTTTTTAAGGACTATTCTAGGGTTCTGTCAGCCAACATTGAACATTTTTTACTGTTGAAGAACACAGGCTTGTAATTGTAACCTGTGCTGTAGATAGAATGAGGGAATGTGACAGAATAAAGTTTGTTATTTCTCTTAATAAATGTTGTCAGACATTATTGTTTACACATTATTACAAGTGATGTTAATGGATTACAGTTGGGATATACAATCAGTTGAAACGATACTATTTGATGCAGCAGCCAGCATATGAATCGGATGCTGAAGTACATGAAACCTTTCCTCATACCTTGCAATGTGATTAGGATAGTGGGATTTTTTTACCTGCAGGGCTTTGTTGGGTTAGTATCTAAATTATCTGTTTAAAAGAAGTAATGTGTATGTAATTATTTACAGCAGCTTTGCAATTCTACAAAGGTATAATGCATTGTACAAGCTGACACAGTTGTGCTGTGTGTCGTTCCTTATGAATATTTTTTTTTAACATCAGCACCAAGATTGTGTTTCAAGAATAGGCCTGCAAGCATGTGGTATTTGTTGATATTTTGTTTGGTTTCCCCTTATTGTGTTACAGTAGAATGAACTTGTCACCAAAATGTGCACATAACAAATTTTCTTACTGTGAAAATGCAAACCATGTGGTATGGTGGATGACTGAACAGTGCCAAAATCTGTTTATGCAGAACGAAGGTTCTTGTTTCTACCACTATTTCAGAGGTGGTATTGGTGCTCAGAACTGTCAGTACATTGGCACAGTTTTTATTTTATTGCAGTGGAACTTGTATTTTGAAATAGTTTTGCAAGCAGCAAGCTGTATGCCCCCTTCTTCAGTACTACACTGTACTTGTGGAGGTATATCCCAGTAGGCTGTTGTGTAAGGCACATCAGAAAGGCATGAAACTGTTTTCACCAGTTACCCTCCTCCCTGCTCCCTTGAGAACAAAATGGTATTCTGTGGCTACACCTTCTGAATGCTTGTTTTATCCCATATCCTTGCCTGCCTCTGCTGAGATATGTGGCTTGTATGAATTTGGATATCTCAGAAGAAATTGGTGTTGACAAAGACTGGTGTGCAGTATGTGTGGGGCAGTTTGTCATAATGGGAAACATCTTGCAGTTATGTTAAACACAACAAAATGTGCACAAATACAGTGGTTTTTACTGAAACTTGTTCAGTAGTAACTTCTGTCTAAATCTGTGTTCTTTGTGAATCTAGTGAAATTTCATTGACTTTACTGTTGCTTGACCCCTTCTATCAAACTGTCTGCTAGGTGGTCCTTCGCCATATTTTGTATGTTGGTATTGATAAATGCCAGTGGTAATGCAGTATCATTTTCTTTAACATGTGATTCTAGGATATTATTAAGTAAATGAGAAGTGGAACTTATGGCAGACACCTTTTAGATATCTTTTCATTTGCAGGAAAATTATTAACTTGACAGACAAAATGTTCTGTGTCTTTCATATTTGTGACGTTGGCTACAGGAGGAAAATGTATAAAAAATTAGTGTAAAGTGAAGTGCTGTACAAAAGATGCATGTCAGTTAAATTTCTGGAGTGTCATACTGAATTTAACTGCTGATGAAATTAATGTAACTGTTTATGAAACATTATTTACTTGTAAGTGAAGGGTGGTTCAAATCTCACAACATTTGAGATATGGCCAGTTTTTGCAAGAATGCATGTGACATGGCCCATTTGAAGATGTTTGGTTGGCGACTGTTAGATGCAGATGCATATATAACATGCACTCGACATGTTAGTGATGATTAAAAAAAAGGTGAGGTTTAAGCACATAGACAGCATTTGTGTTCTGTAATGCAGCATTCTGATCTTTTGAGGTCTTTGCTTCCCACCATATTCTAGAAACAGTTGATTTCCTTGTACCACAATTGTCTGGTTGGTCAGTTGTGTAATACCAGTACTTAATAAGTAAAATGGGGAATAAATGAATATACATATATGTGTGTGTGTTGCATGTGCATGTACAACTTCTAGCAACACCGCTGTAACTTGTCAATGGCTGTTGCAGAATGTCATGGGGTTTGAATCCTTCTTTAACAGTATTCCCTGTATGGAAGTGAATGTACAAAGCTTTTACAGATTAAATGGCTTATTTGGAGAGTTGATACTGTCTGTGGCCTAATATACAATTGTTTAAGTCAGGTGTTTGTATTGTAAGCATTAACAGCTGAATCTGTTGTAACATTTCCCCATAAGTCACAGCTGCCTTAATCTCTGAGCTTCCATAGATGATGGTTGATGAAACAAGTTGCATAAATGTTGCAGGTGCATTTCCACACCCTGTCTGATATGTTTGTTTTGTGTAGTTATTGGCAGTGCATTCACAGTTTGCATGGTACAGAGATAGGTTGCTAGTTCTGACTTTGTGTTACTTAATTTTCATTGCTGGTCACTCATGTATTGGGTAATAAAGTAATCACATCAGTATTTTAGACTAGCTCTGGGGCTCACCCATCCTTCTGTCCAGTGGGTAATGGGGACTCTCCCAGTGATAAAGCATGCCTGTTGTGAAGCTGACGACTCACCTCCTTATAGTGTCAGAGATGTGAATGCACGGAGCTAAATCTCTGTTTCTCCATATCTCTTACTGGCATGGCGCTAAGCTAATCAGAGGGACGTTACCCTTACTCTAAGTACTGCAGTGCGGAATGTAGTAGTATACGGTTAAGGTCCAAGGTACAATTTTAGCGTAACGTCAGATACTGCAGTGAAGAATGTGGTAGTGTAGGGTTAAGGTCTTGGGTACTGTAATAAGGAGTGTGGTATTATAGGGGTATGTTGTCAGATCTATCTTGCTAAGCATAACCTCTATCTCAACATCTTAAATTTTCATGTCTGTTTCACTGTTCTATATAATTAGTGAAATGAATAATCAAACTCAACATTAGTATATGCATCTATTAATAAACTATTAACGTATCCCTGATATATTTCACCCATCAAATTGTGACCCTCAGCCTTTTCAATCTTGCTTGGTGTTCTACACTATAATTCTTGATTTATAAAGAAGATGGAGTAGGGGACGGGAGACCAAGCAATACTAACTTCCTTCAGTCCAACCATCCAGCCATATTCAACTTTGCTTACTAACTTGTTTACATATGACCACTGCAATGAAGGAGCCAAAAAATGCCAATGCTGTGATTCAGTACACCATTTACTTTGACACATTACATTCAATAACTGCACACCATATACAAAAATGATACAGCCAGTGTTTTGAATGAAAATGAAAGCTCAATATTACATCTGGGCTTTTAACTGCGTACAGGATGTACGTGTTGTTACAAATCGTGTGTGGAATTTTTATTTTAGCTGTTGTTTACAAACCTTGTGTAATAATGCAATACATGATTGATAAAGGTGTTGTCTGGTAAGGATGGCCACTTGATAGTTCTATCCTTTTTTGGGGAGAGGAGGGCGTGTTACTTGGTTTATTCAGTAGTTGCATATTTTAATGTTATGCTTGGTGGTTTATTTATTTGGCTAATTTTATCTTAGCATTCTGTACTGGGACATTCCAAGCCTCCAGTGTAGGCTAGAGCAGTGGTTCTTGACCTTTTTGGTATTTTGAACCTCTTACCAAAATCTTGGTATTTCTGAGGAAACCCCCACCACCCCACCCCAAATGATCTGAAGATATGGACCACTGAAGCACAATTCATACCGACATTTAAAGTTCAAATAATTACCAGCAAGAAATGTCTTTGAACAGTAAAATTCTTTATTGCGCCTGTTTGTAAATTAATTACAAAACGTCTGATTTTTCCGGGCAGTAGTGACAGTAAAACTAAGGTTAAAGAAAATCTAAAGGGAAAAAACTGTGTTGTACTGAGCACAGTCTACACTGTATTAGACCATTATTCCACATGGACAGAGTTTTTAGAGTAAAAGGATACTATGGAATCTTTTTCACTTGTAACTTATAATGGACAGAAAACAGTAACCTCGTGGACCCTCTGGCTAGGCCATGCTGACTACAGTCGAAGAACTGCTGGTCTGAAGTGTTGATTGTGCCAATGATGATGACGGTGATGATCATGAGTGCATCATTGGATCAGTATATACCTTCTGGGTTTTCTGTTCATTGAAATTTATCCTTTCGTACCAGTGTTGTTATCTGTTAGGTTCTTTTTGTTATGGTTCCTGAGTTGTAATGTGTGTGGTTTAGCATTTAAGGTTAGAACTGTTGCGTGTCTATGTTTGATCATGCTTTCGTATGTAGGGGACTAGACAGACCCCTGCTGCACTGCGTGTATGCATGGGATTAGAGGTGGGTCAGCAGTGCAGGATATATGCGCCTATCTGAAAGTTATTAATAGTGTGAAAACTAGCAGGATTACCTTTTGCTATTGAAATCTTTGTGCACAATTCTTTACTCCCTTGAAACATTTGTAGTTTTTGTGTAACATTCCGTTTGCCAACAGTTGAGCAGGTTGTTTTGAAATTATCTCAATTGTGTGGAATACTTAACTAGGGGTGTGCACCCTTTCAAATGAACCACAGTATTTTTGGCTTGTAGATTATATAGTAATAGAGCAACATCTAAATACAAGTCATGTAATTACTGTGGCATAGTTTGTAAAGAGCTGTTGTGAATGTTTTGCTTTGGTAATGCAATTAAATTATTGCTTTTCTTGACAAAGTTCCATCATGATTGTGGTGTTGCTTTCTGAAATGTGCTTTCAAATTCAAAAATGCATGAAAAATATTTGTGCGCTGAGTAAGTGAGTGTAGTTCTCTTTCTTATGACCACAGTACCATCTAAATATAAAGTCTGCTACTTAAATGTTCCTGAATCTTAATTTGTGTGTCAAGGAAACTTTAATATTTCTCTGCTTATGTAAAATGTGTGATAAGCGAACGTTACACATCAGAGTGCAGTTTGTATGTGATATATGCATCTTGCATGTAACATTTTGCAGCGTTTTTCAACCAGTTGGTTGCCTCATCAGTAATGCATTTTGAAGGTACTTTGGTGGCCTTTCAGCTCTTCTCTCTGACACTCTGTGTGTTTTTTAATCTCTGAATATGAATGTTGGATGGTCTTGAATTAGGCAGTTGATGACTTCTGGATACCTCCAGATTTGTTGTTGACACTAAATAATGTTGTACCACATCAAGTATAAATGACTTACCCAGCCATTTCATCCAGTTTCTTACAGTAAGCCAGCCTCACAGGGGTCTGGAAATTAATTTGAAAGCCAAAATGTTATAAATTTCATACCAAAGAACTTGATTCACGTGCTTTTAAATTATAATTAAAAAATGCATTTACTGGACAGCAGTGTTTTCAATTCCTGGAGGTTGCACACCTCTGACTTTGAGAGTTGATGATATTTGAGTAAGCCACTGGCTATAATATTGGGGCACAGGTGTTACATTCTATGTTGTAATGTAGCATTTCATCCACTGCAGCAAGGTGTTGTAACTGTTGTGAGTGCAGGTTTTGATGTGTGTACAACTAGTGTGCGTTCATCTCCTTAACATTCTTTTAAAAATATATGAAAGTATTTAATTTGCTGTTTAGTTTTTGCTTTCACTATCTGAAACCTGTGTACATATTGTATTTAATATCATACTAAAATTTTTTGTTTTAGATGTAAAGGAGATGTTTCATGCCACATTCTTCATATAGTGGATGTTACTTATTGCATTCATATGTTACATGCTCATTGGAAAATGAGTCGTATGAACCTACATGGTTCAAAGCCATTGAGGAAAAAGGCATGGAACATTTACTTTCATACAAGGAAGTTTTAAAACAACAAGGTAACAGACGCTGATGCCAAGAACTTTATTTTGACCTAGATATATACATGGCACATGGGTAGTAGGTGGTACACATCAGATCTGCACATAGTCATCATTGATATTTAAGCATTTG
>JGI24700J35501_10929764_pt1 | contig 10107 bp, 11 predicted proteins | sample TergutTh196P1_FD_35501 | JGI IMG/M metagenome (IMG submission 35501) | reverse complement strand
AATGAGGTTTTGGCAAAATTTTTAGCTATTATGTTTTAACTTTCGCCATTTTATATCACTAAAATTTTTTTGTAACCTATGTTTGACACTTCTACATGGTTTTTTTGCAATATTTTTTTGACATTGTTGACAAGATTAAGAACTTGTGGTACTCTGAAAAAAGTATTGTGAGCCGAGGAGTCCCATTAATATAGAGTGAGAGGTGCGTTTTGACGATAACCCAAATTTGCGAAGCTGTGCAGGCTTTGCGTTCTATTGGAAGCGAGGTTACTGTAACCAGTGTTTCGATAGATAGTAGAGGCGATTTGTATGGGAAACTTTTTGTTCCCATGAAGGGAAATAATGTTGACGGACACGATTATATTATCGAGGCGTTAAACGCAGGGGCTTCCTACTCTTTAACGGAACGCAAGCCGCAAAGCGAAAATGAAATACAGGTTAAATCCACAAGGAAAGCATTAATCGATCTTGCCGCATATCGGCGTAATCTTTTTAAAAACCCTGTTGTGGGGATTACGGGGAGCGTTGGCAAAACTACCACAAAAGAGATGACTGCCACAATCTTACAAAGCTACAACCCGCTAAAAACCATAGGCAACTACAACAACGATATTGGTTTGCCGCTCACGATATTGAGTCTTTGCGACAATCACAACGCCATGGTGCTTGAAATGGGGATGAATCACAAGAACGAAATAACTGTACTAAGCCGCATAGCCAGACCAAATATTGCTATAATAACGAATATTGGCGATGCACATATAGAGAATTTGGGCAGCAGGGAAGGCATATTATCTGCCAAATGTGAAATTTTCGACGGTATGGATGCAGACGGAATCGCTATATTAAACGGCGACGATATCCTTCTTGCCAATGTAAAACCGACCCAAAAGACTATCTACGTAGGTATCGAAAATACTGCCAAAAAGCATAACTTTGTAAGGGCAGATTCTGTAAAAAATCACGGATTAGCAGGTGTTTCATGTTCTATATATTGGCAAATTGACGGAATCCCATCAGATAGGATTGATATATCGATACCCTTGCCAGGGGTTCATAACGTGATAAATGTATTAATGGCAATAACCACTGGGCTTGTATTGAATCTCACAACACAGCAAATTTTAGACGGTGTCAACTCGCTTAAAACCACAAAGGATCGCCTAACGATAGAAAAGCTGCCAAAATTCACTATAATAAACGATGCCTACAACGCAAGCCCCGAATCTATGCGAGCGGCTATTGATTCTCTATGTTCTATCGCAAAGGGGAGAACGGTTTGCATTTTTGGCGATATGCTAGAGCTTGGAGAATTTAGCAAAAGTTTGCATGAAGAAATAGGTGAATATGCCGCAAAATCAGAGATAGATGTACTCGTTACCATAGGCGAGGCATCGCAAAATACGGGTATCGTATTTGCTCAAATCGCTCCAGCCGCCATTTGTAAACATTTTCGCACAAAGGGAGATTTTTTATCCAACTGGCAAAATTATATCAAAAACGAGGATACAATCCTAATAAAAGCCTCTCGAGGCATGGCATTTGAAGATTTAGCACATTTCTTTAAAGGAGCGGTCTAGTAGATGAACACGGCGATATATGCAATATTTATAGCGTTTGCGATAAGTGTAATAATATGCCCATTCTTTATACCCAAGCTAATCAAGCTGAAATTTGGTCAGTACGTACGCAATGACGGGCCTAAGGAACACCTACGCAAGGCGGGAACACCGACAATGGGCGGAATAATGATAATAATCAGTCTGCTCCTGACCACAATCCTCTTTATGTCGAATAGCCCCGATATTTTGGCGATAATATTGCTGACTTTGGGCTTTGCGCTTATCGGCTTTTGGGATGATTACACAAAGATTATCAAACATCGCTCTATGGGGCTTAGGGCATACCAAAAAATGTTAGCACAAATAGTCATCGCTATTGCATTTTTGCTATATTATTCCCAAATCTCCACCTTCTCAACCGCTATACTTGTCCCTTTTTTCCCTGATTTGACCTTGGATTTGGGAATATTTTATGCACCTTTTATACTGTTTGTAATCGTTGCAACAGCCAACGGCTCAAATTTTACCGATGGCATCGATGGACTGGGTGCTGGAATTACCGCTATCGTAACGGCATTTTTGCTATTTGTGGCATGGTATTTGAATAGCCCCATTCTACCTATCACAGGGGCGGCACTGGGAAGTTTGCTTGGATTTTTGATGTTCAACTCCTATCCGGCAAAGGTTTTTATGGGCGATACGGGTTCATTGGCGTTGGGAGCTTTTGTGGCAGCTTCGGCAGTTATTTTGGGCATACCGCTATGGCTACTGATAGTTGGCTTGGTTTATGTTATTGAGGTGCTTTCCGTTATAATACAGGTGCTATATTTTAAGGCGACGAAGGGGAAACGATTCTTCAAAATGGCTCCCATACACCATAGTTTTGAGGTGTCGGGCTGGCACGAAACAAAGGTGGTTGCATTTTTTTATATAATCACTATCTTGCTGGCATTGGTGGGTTATTTGGCACTAGAATGAGGAGATTATGATAACGGCAAAACAAATACATTTTAAATGAGGAGATTATGATAACCGCAAAACAAATACACTTTATTGGAATAGGCGGCATAAGCATGAGCGGCTTAGCGGAGCTATTGCATAAAAACGGACACATAGTTAGCGGCTCCGATTGGGCTAAATCAGATATTACAGCATATTTGGAAAGCATCGGAATAACCGTAAAAATCGGCAACAAACCCGATTATATCACAAAAAACATAGATTTGGTTGTATATACCGCCGCCGTAAAGCCTGACAATCCTGAATTTGCACAGGCTGTTAAGCAAAACATACCCACCATCAATCGTGCGGAATTGCTAGGGCTTATTATGCAAAATTATCAGCATACAGTGGCGGTTGCAGGGGTGCATGGCAAGACCACAACTACATCTATAGTAGCAAAAATACTACTCGCCGCCGACTGTAACCCGACAATCTCCATAGGCGGCTTGATGGACATGGGCGAAACCACTAGCAATTTGCATATTGGCGGCTCGAAATATTTGGTTTTAGAGGCTTGCGAATATTTTGACAGTTTTTTGCAACTTTTCCCGCAGATTGGAATTATACTAAATATAGATGCCGATCACTTAGATTATTTCAAAACTTTAGACGGGCTTGTCGATTCCTTTGTGAAATTTGCACAAAATATTGCAAAAAAGGGTACGCTAATTATACACGCTCAAAACCCCTATCTAAAAGATATTACGGAGGGGCTTGAATGTGATGTAATACTCTACGATTTAAAACGCACAAAGGGGCTTTGGGCGAGAAACATACGCTATTCAAAAGGAAAGCCCATTTTCAGCATTATGCACAACGAAGAGGAATTAGCCGAGGTAACATTAAATTTGTATGGCGAACACAATATAGAGAATGTACTGGCCGCCGCCGCTGCTGCTCTCTCTTTGGGTTTGCCTATCTCTAAAATCCAAAAAGGTCTATCTGGTGCAGTTAGCCCAAAACGAAGATTCGAGTATAAGGGTGCTGTAAACGGGGTCGCCATAATAGACGACTACGCCCATCACCCCACAGAAATGCAAGCAAGCCTAAAAACCGCTAAGCAACTAGGCTATAAACGCATCATTTGTGCCTTTCAATCGCACACATACAGCCGCACCGCAAACCTATTAGAAGAATTTGCTCGTTCCTTTGAAAATGCTGATATTGTGCTTGTTTTGCCCATATATGCCGCCAGGGAAACAGAACCAGGGCTGCCCAATTCCTTAGCCAAAAAATTAACCAAACAAATACAGGCATTGGGAAAAGAGGCATATTTTGGGGATTTTGACTTTGCCGCCGAATGGATAAAAAAGAACTCAAAAGCGGAAGATTTATTAATTACAATGGGAGCGGGCGATGTGCATATTTTGGGGGAACGATTTTTAAACATTAAAGATGTGCTATTTTTGGGGAACGATTTTTAAAATAAAAATAAAAACCCTCAATCCCGAGTTAATTCAAGGAAAGAGGGTAAATTTTGCGGGAAACTCCCGATACGTTGCCTGAAAACTTACAGAAGGCTAAAAACCTTAATGTTTCATTCCCCTATACATATTTACGCCTTTGGCGTATTTAGCAATGACCGAATCTTTGGTGTTGAGTCTAATCTTAAAATTCAACGTCTCCTGGTGGATTTTGGGGGCTTCAAATCCCGTGCAACAACGGTACTGAATTTTATATATCATCTTACTTTGTCATTTCAAATGGTAATATAAAATTTTCTTTCGCTTTTTCGCCTCTTTGTCTAGCTCGCTTCTCTATAGCGTTATACTTTGAATATATCGATAGCTATGTACGCGATACGTTGGCGGCCTGCGGGCCCTTGGCACCCTGTACTACCTCAAACTGCACCTCTTGACCTTCGTCGAGGGTCTTAAAACCATCGGAATTAATTGCGGAAAAGTGTACAAAAACATCATCTTCGCCTTCGATTGAGATAAATCCATAACCTTTTTCTGCATTAAACCACTTTACTGTACCTGTCTTCATTTGTTTCCTCCTACGGGTATAACTTCCAAAGAAATATATTTTATTTTCGCCTCCGCCTTGCCCCATCGGTTTCGTTAAAACCAACATATAGTAGAACATCGGGGCAAAACTTCGGGTTCGTCTCGAGCTCTTTGGACACATTCTCGAAACTACTTTGTTATACTAACACTATTTCAAAATTATGTCAAATAAATAAAAAAATGAATTTTGCACTTTGTTAATGGAATTTAACAAAATCAACAAATCGATACCATAATTTCGTCATATTTTTGTGATTTATTTCAAAAAATTTTTGGATTTTTTTATTTCGTATGGACTTTTTTATGTTTTTTGGCCAGTTATTACCAAGAAACTTTAGCTATATATTAATCGATTTCCAAAAAATCCTAGTAAAACACTTGACATTTATTTTCGCATATGATACAGTAATAACAGTTAAGGATAACGAACGGATGTTTCGAGTGGAGTTTTCGAGTGTTTTCGGGTAATTTCCATGATTATGGACGGGGGTAGAATTCCATGAAAATTTCGACCAAGGGCAGATATGGTCTGCGTGCCTTATCAGATTTAGTCGATTGCGACGAAAACGCTTGCGTTCCATTGCGGGCGATTGCCGAAAGACACAATATATCGGAGGATTATTTGGAACAATTGCTTTCGTCCCTCAAAAGTTCGGGCATAGTAACCAGTGTGCGGGGAGCCAAGGGCGGCTACAAGTTAAGTCGTGCGGCGGACGATATTACGGTAGGGGAAGCTATTCGTGCATTGGAGGGGGCTTTGTACCCCGTAGAATGTATTGAAAACGATGATTATGAATGTCCAGGAGCGAGTTGCAAAAATTGCAACACTAAGCCCGTATGGGAGAAACTTTACACAAGTGTTAGCGAAACTCTGGATTCCATCTCGTTATCCGATTTGTCAAAATTATAAAATCAAAATTGTTCAAAAATAAAATTGTTCAAAAATAGAGAGGTAAAACAGATGCTATATTTTGATAACGCCGCCACAACACCGATACGAGAAGAAGCCTTTCAGGCAATGCTTCCATTTCTTAGGGGACGGTATGGCAATCCATCCGCTGTATACTCCCTTGCACGTGAAGCTCGAAAGGCCATAGAAGAAGCACGAAAAAATGTCGCTCGTGCCATCGGAGCGGATGCGAATGAAATTGTATTTACTTCAGGCGGCACAGAGGCAAACAACTGGGTTTTGACCGCCTTGAAAAATTTCGAGAAAAAACCGCATATAATAACAAGCAGCATAGAGCACCACGCCGTTTTGCACGTATGTCAAGGATTGGAAAAGGACGGTCTTGCGGATATTACATACCTTCCCGTTGACAAAAATGGCTTTGTGTCGCCAAAAGATTTATCGGCGGCAATACGAGCCGATACTCGTCTAATCTCCATAATGTGGGCAAACAACGAGATAGGAACTATACAGCCCATCTCAGAATTGGCAAAGATAGCCAAAGATAACGGGATTCTGTTTCATAGCGATGCCGTGCAGGCGGTGGGGCATATACCTGTAGATATGACGGCGATTCCCGCAGATTTTCTAACTATATCAGCACATAAATTTGGCGGCCCCAAGGCGGTGGGTACTTTGTATATCCGTAAAGGCAATAAATTATCCCCCTTTATACGAGGAGGAGCACAGGAGCGGAATCGTCGGGCGGGTACTGAAAACGTGGCTGGCATTGTAGGAATGGGTGCGGCAATAAAATCGGCACAAATCGGGCTAGCTCAAGAAAATCAACGTCTGAGCGGATTAAGGGATACACTCATCGACCTTATAGAAGAAAATATCCCCAAATCTAAGCTAAATGGACCACGTGGCAACGACAGGCTGCCTGGCAATGTAAACTTTACGTTCGATTATATAGAGGGCGAATCTATGCTACTATTGCTAGATATGAACGGTTGTGCCGCCTCTAGCGGCTCGGCGTGTTCTTCTGCCTCACTAGAGCCTTCGCACGTACTTATGGCACTCGGCGTAACACATGAACACGCACATGGTTCTATACGCTTTTCGCTAGGAAAAATAAACAAAGAGGAAGATTTAGACGCTCTGATGACTTTCTTGCCCAAAATAGTAACACAACTAAGAGCCATGTCGCCACTAGCAGAATAAATCGGTAGTGCCGCAAACAAGTTAAATTTTTAAAAAATGCGGGGCTAGGGAGTACACATCCCAGCGGAGTGCGGGTAAGAACCCTGCAGAATAAATCTACCCCAAACACTACCGACTACAATAATGTTTAACTTAAAACAATCTTAAAAAAATAAAAACGAGCGGGTCTGGGGGCGCGCCCCCAGCGGGGTGTGGGGCAGAGCCCCACGGTCTTAAAGGAGAGAAAAATGGAATATACAGCAGAAGTGATGGATCACTTTAGTAATCCTCGAAATGTGGGGACGATAGAAGATGCAAGCGGAATAGGTACGGTTGGTAATGCCCAGTGCGGCGATATTATGAAAATCTACCTGAAAATTGAGAACGATACTGTGGAAGATGCCAAATTCAAGACTTTTGGATGCGGTGCGGCGGTCGCAACTTCCAGTATCGCCACCGAACTGATCATAGGGAAAACAATAGCGGAAGCATTGCAGATTACCAATAAGAAAGTAATGGATGCGTTGGGCGGATTGCCCTCGACAAAGGTGCATTGCTCCCTTTTGGCAGAAGAAGCGTTACACGCAGCCTTTTGGGATTATGCCCAAAAAAACGACCTAACCATAGAAGGCGTAAAACCGCCGCAAGAACACGAACATTAAACCCTTAACAGAAAAGGCGGGAACGCTACCCAAATCCCCAGGTTGCTATATCTTCAAGGATTGCACGGGTAATATATTATATGTCGGCAAGTCCAAATGCTTGAAAAAGCGAGTATCGACGTATTTTAGGGTAGATGTAAAAAAAGAGAAGAAAATCGCCAAGATGATGCGTTTTGCAGTCGATTTAGACCACATAACTACGGTTACGGATATTGAAGCCGTTTTGCTAGAATACACCTTGATAAAAAAATATCAGCCACCCTATAATAGCAGAATGAAAGATAGTCCGCATTATCACTATATCAACACAACCGATGTTTTTGCCGTATCCGATTCGAGAGGCAAGAATTATGTAGGGCCGTTTTTAAGCGAATCGACTGCAAACGCTGTTCTTGCGGTAGTATCTGATTATTTCAAGATAGCGTTATGCGATACCGAAAATAATAAGCCGTGTTTACGATATTATATCGACCAGTGTATATGCAAATACCCGCTAAACATCGAGCTTTATCGTATGAAAATGAAGCAGGCCATGAAATTCCTGCACGGAAAAGACAAAGCTACATTACGTATCCTCAAGAAAGAGATGCAACTCGCCGCCGACCTGTTACAATTTGAAAAAGCCGCTAGTTTGCGTAACACATTGGATCGTTTGCAGAGAACAAGTAGCTTTTTGCAGAGTATTCCGCCGACTCCTGCGGACGGGGTCTTTTATATGTTACTGAAAAGCCGACATGAAGAGGCTTTTTTGTGGTTTCATTTAGAGAACGCACAAATAAAAGCCGCTCGGCGGTATATGACTTTAGAAGACTGGCGGTCGGATAGATTTACTCAGTTGGACGAATATTACGAATTTGACTATATGGCAGTTTTGGAAATAGATGCGGCAAGGTATTTTTCGAAATTATCCCTTGAATTTCTCCACCAATTTAACCACCTCTTCGTGTAGTTCTTCCTTGGATTTTCTTGCATCTAATCTACAGACCACGGGATTATCGGCAAGCAGAGCCTCATAGCCGTCGGCATACCTTTTAAGTTCCTCTTGGCTCTCGTTTTTGTCTAGCTTTTTGCCCCTAGCAACTATCCGCTTCAGTGCGGTATCTACATCTATTTCCATGAACAAAATCATGTTTGGCTGCGGAAGACGATTGAGCAAGCTGGTAAGGAAATTACTTCTCCTCTGCAAAAATACGTGAACGGTGTGAATATATCTATCGGCGATAATTATATCTACTCCGTTTCTGCCCCTTATAAAAGCAAGGGCTACAAGGGCAAGCAAAGTAGACTTTAGAAAACGTCTGCCTACTGGTCTTGCCCTTATCCCACGTTTTGTCAAGTGATTTGCAAGCATTTTGCATTGCGTGGTCTTACCAGAGCCGTCAATCCCCTCAAAGGCTATGATGACGGCTTTCTTAAGCATAGATAATCCAACCCATATAAGCAAGATAGATTACTGACATAATAACGCCCTCGGCTCGGCTTATTCGTCTGCCAGTAAAGACAAACGCCAAAGCAAGCAAACTTCCAGCAATAAGCACAATAATATCCTGCACCAAGGCAGCATCTACTGCAAGTGGGCTTATAAGCCCTGCGATTCCCAAAATTCCCAAAATGTTGAAGATGTTAGAACCCACAACATTACCTAAAGCTATGCCCGTTTCGCCCTTTTTGGATGCCACGACGGAAGTCATAAGTTCGGGCAAAGATGTGCCTATTGCGACTATGGTAAGCCCAACGATACGCTCCGACATTCCCATTGCATGGGCTATATCCACCGCACCCGTTACTGTAAGCTGACCTCCGAACACAATTCCAGCAAGTCCCAAGCCTATTAGTAGCAGATTTAGCCACATTTTACGTGGTAGTACATCAGATTTTTCTTCATCTACTCTGTTTTTGAGGGCTTGCACAATGAGAAACCCTATGTAAAAGAGGAACAGACCGAAGAGAAGCAAGCTAACCCAACGAGGAATAAGTTCTCCCCCCAAAAATATCACCAAAAACAACAGTATCGCCGCCAAAATGGAAATGATAAAATCCCTTGAGATTTCGCCAAAATTCACGGCAAACGGCTTGATAACTGCACATATGCCAATAATGAACAGCAGGTTAAATAGATTTGAGCCGACGATATTTCCTACAGCCAACTCATTCGATCCCGCCAAAGAGGCAGTAATGCTAACAACCGCCTCGGGGGCACTTGTACCTAAAGAGACTATAGTAAGCCCCACAATTGTGCTTGGGATTCTTAGCTTTTGTGCTATACCGACACTAGCATCCACGAAAAAATCCGCACCCTTTATGAGCAAAACAAAGCCCACCACCAACATAATCACACTTAAAAACATTTTGCAACTCTCCTTTGGTGCCATGCCGTGCCATACATACAAAAAGGCACAAGACATGGCTAAAATAAGCCAAAAGTCTTGCGCCGTTAAAAATTAAAACTAACGTGCCGCATCCGGGTCATTGACCGTACTGACGAATACGGCGAGCTACTTTACTACACTGACAGCCTGAATTTTTACCAGAATCAGTGTAGCAACGCTCTCGCTACTCCCTTTTAGTGTTTGCATTATAACTCACGCTTTCACATTTGTCAAGCATTTGTTGGATTTTTTGAAAACGAACACAAAAACCTCCAAAATGGAAGGTATCGCAAACAAGTTGAGTTTAAAAAAGATGCGGGTCTGGGGGCGCGCCCCCAGCGGGGTCAAGGGGCAGAGCCCCTTGCGGGTCTGGGCAGAGCCCAGCGGGGTGTGGGGCAGAGCCCCACGGTT
>JGI24700J35501_10929763_pt1 | contig 10107 bp, 4 predicted proteins | sample TergutTh196P1_FD_35501 | JGI IMG/M metagenome (IMG submission 35501) | reverse complement strand
AACAGCTGAATCGTAAGCTTTCTTGAAGTCTATAAACAGCTGATGCACTGCTTCATTGTATACACACACTGTACTACATAAATTAATTTACTGGTTGTTTAATTATGCCATACAGTGGTGTACATAACTGTGTCATTTTTGTTTCAGTTGATGCAAGCCAGGCTGGTGAAGGCAATCTAGAAATTACTATTAGTGCTCGAGGCCATAACATACCTACACAAGTACATCCACAGGGAAATGCCCGATTTGCTGTTAGTTTTATTCCTATTGAACCTACTGATCATGTTATTAGCATAAACTTCAACAAAGAGAGTGTGCCAGGTAAGGAAGAATCCATAAAGAAACAGGACAGACTAAAACATTTTTAGGTTGAAGATTATTCCCATTAAAATTAGTGAAAATATAGGAAATAGTGTCTTTTATCTTCTTGGTCATTCAGTGAAGAACAGTGCTGTTTGAACAGCTGGTATTTACTTAGCTGTCCCATAAATATCCTGTTCTGGGAATTCAAAGCTTATTACCTTGTTCTCAAAAACCTGCCAAATGAATCCATTCTGCAGCCTTATGCCTCATTTTTAAGGCCTATTTTCATATTTGTTCTGCTGCCCTGAGAATGTAGGCAGCAGGTTGCTCCAGAACATCAGTAAATTTGTGTAATGCAACATAATCTCGCAGCCCAGAAAACAGTATCCTTAACAGTCACTGTTGTAAAAACCCCAAATTTTTGGAACTGCTGTGAGTTGACATAGACACTTGACTGGAGGCTGTATGAGTACAGAAATCTAATGGAGAAGTGACGGGTAATGTGTGCCAGTTCCTCAACCAAAGAAAAGTTTAAAACCCTTCCTGTAGCTGATTTTAGTATGAAATATTTCTGTAGCATATACAATCTGTGAATGCAGGTTCTCCATTCCTGGCTCATGTCCAAGGGGATTCGCCACATCAAATCCTAGTGACTGGACCATCATTGTCATCAGCAGCAGTTGGCAAAACATCCTTTTTCACTGTCAGTAATGTGGCAGGAAGTGTTGAAGACATAGAAGTCAACGTGGAGGGTAAGTTATGTTTCTTATTTTTGCTAAACTGGGATTTCATCTTTCCCACTAGCTACACATCTGCATTTACTGTCTGTGATTGACTTTAAATGGCTTTTCAAGCCATACATTTGGGTATGTGTGTTATCTTTGTTTTACTTTCAAAACCTTTTGAACACTGGATTTAACCAAATGTTGTTTTGACATAGTTGTATAATAACCCCCTACAGTGAAGTTTTGACAATGTCAGTTTTAAAATTATTTTATGCAAGATTTCAAATATGGAGGCTATAATGTGAACAGCTGTATTTTGTGTTATTTTGTGTTTTAGTCACAGCTGTACTTTGAAGTATCAATGAAATATATAGTGAGGTAATGAATTGCTCAACTTTACAACATGTTTTGCTCTCCTTCTGTAGTTGTCCTTTTAAATTTATGGTAATTAATAGTTGTCATTTTATTTGAAAGGTTCTTAATATGGTGCATATTTAAGGAAATACAAGGAACAAATAATAGTTTTTCTATAGAATGGCATACGATTATGATCATTTGGCTTTACCAAAAGTAGATTTATGTCTGTGGTAAATGGATGTCAATTTTATGGAGATGCAAAATCACAGTTAATATTTTTGGAAAAATCTTTGAATTTGGAGGATATTTGGAATACAGTTGAGTTTCAGTATTAAAAATTAGTCTTCATATGGCAGCTTTAAGTCTGTACACATATTTCCCCATGGTCTGCATTATTACTGTTCCAGTTGTCTTAAATTCTGACCCTGGATTTTGGCTTTGGAGAAACTACAGGACTTTTAAGGAACTTTAACATGGCACACCCTTGTTCTGAATCTTTAATTCTCATGAAAATGTACACTTTAGGTAAACCAACCGTCCCCAGGAGTCCGTGTACAAAATGTGTTTAATATGACTTATAGATTAGAAGAAGAGTCATGAAGCATTAATATATGTAATATTTTTACTTTATCTCAGAGCTTTAGATTAACTGACATTTTTGTTTCTTATATCTGGCGTGTTGTATAATTAGAAACATTTACTGTTGTAGATACTCATCATCTTAGGTGTTTTGATGCGTGTGTGTAAAATTGTGAAACAGGACTGTTAGTTTCATCTTGTTTGTCTGTCTGTCTGTCCATCCATTGTCCATGTGGAACAACTCAGCTCCCATTACATGGAGGTCCATGAAACTTGATATTTGAGATTTTTTGAAAATCTCTCAAGAAAAGTCAAGTTTCATTAAAACCTGACACAAGTACCAGGCACTCTACACGAAGATGTATGTACATTTATGGTACTATCTCACTCAGTTCTCCTTATAATGAGAAATATTTTAGATAAAATTTGTAGAGAAAATCAAAACATACATTGTCTGTTCAATAACTCTTTTTTGCAAAATTTGAACCATTTATATGATGGTGTGAAAAATATGGTAGAGCAAGACAGGCCACAGATGACAATATAATACAGCGCATGCGCATTGCATGCTCGGTGACTAAGGCTACAGACAAATGCACAGAATATGTAATGCTTATTGATTTTCCACAGCACCACTGGTTATGCGAATGCACTTCAGTGTTATGTTCATACGTATATTTCCTCTCATTTTTATATCAGTTTTCCACTTATTTCTTCATACAGTGATAGTTATTTGTATTATTGTTTTCACTTATACCTTTCTCTTTTACAGTCTGCCAACTAAATTGTGTTGGGTTATTATGTAAATATAAACTATGTAATACTGTCTTGCTATATGAATAAGTGTACAAATATTACTTTGCAAGATACAAATTTGGCACTTTACTGCTTATTGACCAGTTATTATATATCTGTTGTCAGATACCCTGTATCAAAGAATGGCATTATGTTCCTTATTGAGTGACTAACAGAAAATGTCAAAGGGTAAAGTTTAAGGTATTCATGTTGGTGAAGGTCTTCATATTGTGGTCATGAGAGACATGACTGCGAAGTCTGGCAGGCAGGCAGGCGGCCGGGCGGACACACACCAACATTTTGAATGCATGCTGCTTACGTCTGCATGGTCTTTGAAAACATCTTTTGCTGTCTACCAAACTACAATACAATTACCCAGAGGACCATAATTAGAGGAGAGTGATTCTATGCAGGGCTCTCTCTGTCTTAGTTACATCTTTTATAATGTGAACATAATACACTGACCCCTTTATATGTTCTGTAACATGTGTTCATGTTTGTGGTGTTCCCATTGTCCATTCTGCAGTACATACACCATTGCATTAGTATGTTCTATGCATAGTGCAATTCCTCTAAAATTGTACCATGAAATATTTAAATTGTTATAAGTATTGAATTTTTATCAGCAAGGAATAAATAAGAGAAGGTATACCTCCACTCCACCATATGCCTTCATGGTGTACGCATGGATACCTTTTTACCTTTCATGGATCATGGTTATAAACATTGGTTCAGTTGTGATGTTTTCCAGTGTATTAAACTGTGAAGGCTTTTGCAGTACTCCTCTACAAACAGTGAGTTTTTGAACACACTGGAAGACTGAGAAATGTGTCACATATTGGGAACTGTTTGTGGGGCTTTGAATAGTGTAAATTATACAAGCAGTAACTTGTTTCTGAACTTTTATATCATGTCTGTGTTTGTCTAAACAATGCTGCCTGTTATTTATATACACATTATTTTTTGTAACTTTTGTGGTTTTTGTTAGTTTTGTTAGATCTGTTTATTTTTAGCTCGACAACCAATTTATGGTAGTTATACAATGATAAAGTTGTAATTAATGAATTCTGCAGACATCATATCATTGTGAATATGTTTTTACAATATAGAGTTCAGCCATCATTTGCCATTATTTTTCCTTTTGTCTCAGACTGAAAAGTGAAAAAATAAATGAATACTGCTTTTTCTCTTCTGCATTCTGTCTTGCATCTATCTCTTATACAGAGCACATGCATGACTGATGAGTAGTGACATCAGTGTTAATGTTTTAATTTTATCCTGTGACTTTACATTAGCTGTTTTTGAGATAAATGTCTTCTTCAGTGCAAATTCTTTTATTAAATTATTTTAATTTTATTGCACAGTGCATATTCTTCATTTGAAATATGTCATACCTTGAAAGCTTAAATGTAAATATTAAAGTGTGCAGTTGTTTGCACCCACTAAATATACAACTGTACATTCCATGTCAGTGCACATGATTGGTATTACAAAAGCTCCAGATTGTAATAAACTGGTTTAATTGTCCCATTTTGAGTTGTGGTAGGCAAAGGTTACATTTCAGCTTTAATGTACAGTTATTAAAGTATAATTCAAGGTATGCAATATTTTAAATGACTTTAGCCTAAGAAGGTTTATGTTCTCTTGTTGCAGGTTCGACTCCTTACGGACTTAGACGTTACTGAAAATACTGACTTTATTAATGTTATGTTTACACTTTACATTTACAGAAACTTCTAGACAGACTGACAGAAAGTTTTCTGTACTTGTATACATGAAACAGGACAGTGTGAAAGCAAGCTGATGTACGGAATAATTTTGTTGTAGGCATAACCATTTAAGAGTTACTAAACTGTACTAGTCTTAATGGAGAGACAAGGAATTATTTTTAGAAGCTTGGTTTTGGTTGCTTATTAACATCTAACATGCAGAACATTCCAGACTTTCTGTAATTTTGGACTGGTTTTGGTAAATAGAATTATGTTGGTGTAATATATTATGTAATTACCTGGAATGCTCGATGCTTACTTGCAATAACAGAGTATGTTGAATTCTTCAGAGTCCCACCCAGTAAAGTTATTCTAACTGATGGGCTGGGAAGTATGAAGTACTTTTTGACAGAACTCTGAATAGACAGACATAGTTCTGTAGAACAAATTAACAATGATGACAGTAAATATGACAAAACTATTTACATGACGTTTCGTTTGGGTGATGGAGCTATTGCAAACCACGTCCAGCAAGCTTCAAATTTTATGCTTCTGCCATCCTTAAGGGTTCCCTTTGGTGTAAGTTTTCTATTTTCTATGGGTTTATTTTCTTCATATGGGTATCAAAAGTGCTCTATTCTCTGTCTTTTTCTTTTTAATTTTGTCAACTTTAGATGTAATTTAACTGTTGTATTTAGAGTCATTTCAGTCCATTATTCAGTGATGCATTAATAATCTTTCTGCATCATATGTTAACATGAATATGTTATGTAACTGGTCTGAGAACAGTGCATAAGCTTTAGCAGTAACTTACATCTTTGTGAGGTCATACCCTTATACTGACCTCTGCTCATCATCAGTGTTCATACGTTGACTTTGTTTCTTAACTACTAAGGGTTTGCCTTCTGCTTTCTTTATCCATATGGACACTTTAAAATAAATTGTAAGCTTTGTATGTTCTACTACTGATACTGAATTGACTGGGATGGAATGATGGTGATTGCACACTGTGGTTTGTGTTTACAGCCTTCACTTTGTGTGCTTATTAATATTTACTTCTATTTATCATATTTCTTAATACTGTTTCATAAAACAGCACATTCCTTAGTTATTTTGTAGTTATATATTTATGGAGGTGCTTTTAAATTGGAGATTTGTGAAAATTTGGAGTAGTTAGAAGGGCAGTTCTGATCAGTGATAAAAATCGTTTCTGAAAGATGGACATACTCATAGCATCATGTATATATCCTTTCTGCTACTCTTCGTGTCATTATTAGTTACTGTTCCAAAGCCTTCCTGCTGACACTGAAGTTGGAGCTAGTGACAACAGGATTAAATAAACTGTCAATACATAGAAGCATTGTTGGCTACAAAAAAAACTTTTTGGTGTATAAAATTAGTATTGTGAATAATTATCAGTCTATATATCAGACATATTTATGTCAGCTGCTTCATAATATGACCAAATGTGGCTCCAAAATGTGCCTCATGTTTAATGCAACTTGTAGTTTTGGATCAGAGGAAGACAGTGTTACAAAGCATATTATTTGTCAAGGCACTATTTTATTGATTTCATTTAGTGCAAGGTAATAATGTAACAGGTGAACATAGTGTTATATTGTATTAGTGACATTACCATTTAAGTTTGTGAATGTAAACCATATTTTATTACATTGTTTTGAAAATGTTCTTGTACCTTGTAGCAATGTGTCTTCCACAATCCTTGTTGGCCTTTTGATCAAGTTACATTTCTACTTAAAAATGTAAATTCATGATTCTGGTGGGAGGACTTATGTGTTGTAATGTCATTATTTCATTGATGTAGTAGATTACAACCACAAAACTTACAGTTATTTATTATACTCTATAAGAAAATAACGTATATCTGATATTAATTTGACTGTGGTTTAAAGAATTTGAATGACAACAAACTGTTCTGGCAAGGGCAAGCCCTAGGAAGGCATAGAATTTATGGAATAGATTTGTTGGGTAATGTTAACGAATAAGACCTTTTAAGTGCCCATTTTCTAGATGATGACATCATGATGATATGAATGTGTCCTGTTGATGCTGAAGGCACATTTTAATTAGAACTAGATCCTAGAACTTGTGAAGATAGCACAATTTTGATTCAGCTTCATGAAGAACTCTCTAAATTACCATCAGCATAGTAATAGGTTGAGAAGGGATTTTGTAGATTTTTGTGCTTGTATGTAGTGGAAGGAAAATCTTTAAATCAAATATTCCTAACATTTTCTGGAAATATTTTCAGTCACATATTCTTTACAGAATATGTCTCTTAAATCATTGTATTTATTTAATGTTTTTGCTGCCCAAAGGAAATTAAAATCAATCAAACATTCATTGTTAAGTTTCTGAAGGATATTATGTTCAAGCATAGCTCTAAGGAATGGATTTTCTAATTTTTAGGGAGCTTAGCATGTTTGTTTGATTTACTGACTAATACATTTTGAGAAGTTTGTATTCAAAGGTAACTATTAAGATTAAGTTGGCTGAAGATAGATAAATATTAATTCATATATAACTGTCAGCAGGCATTCAATTTAAGCTACGTATGTAGCCAGTTATAGTACATTAAGCCTAGCATGAGGTGTTTGCTGGTACTGCATTTTGCTGTTAGGTGTGAAAAACAAGTGTCTAACCTCTGTTTATTTTTGGAAACAGACTTCTCATAGCAAATACTTAATGGTGTTGACAAAGAGCAGTGTACATGCTAGTGCTAGCTTATGCTAAAAAATTATAGATATCTTTTATGTATTTTTTTTCTATGCCTTATTGCAGCATACTGCATAAAGTGATTTGGCATTTTTCTCCCATTTGGACCGGAAATTGAAAATGTTGTGATGAGATGACAACATGAATTACTTTTTTAACACTACAAGATTTCCAGTGGTTTTATGCATGTGTAAGAAGAAGCTGTGAATGAGAAACTGTTGAACTTAGGAGCCTATATAAAAGAAACTGTAGCTAAATTATTATTTTTGATGCGTTCCTTGCTCAAAGTACGTAAAATGATCAACTGATGGATATGTCATGTTTGACTCCTACCTGTCCTTCATTTTGTCTTTCAAAAGACGTTTTATGAAATTTGTTGTTGGAAGTGTCCACCGTGAAACTTATGGAGAACTTTGTTTCCCAGAAGTAGATCATTGTGCAGTTTTAGTGTGACATATAAAATATTCGCTGAAGATTTTAAAATCTCGTTGTAGGCGGTGAATATTTAACAAAATTGAATGAAAAATCGTTTCTAACTGTATGTTGTGTGAATAACTTTGTAGCAATAGATGGTGTCTGCAACCTAACATAACAGACTTGTCGTAATAAATTAGTGGTATTTGATTTTCAATCAATTATGTGAGAAGGAAATTTATGACATGATATGATAAATTACTAGAAGGAAATAAGTAGTAACTGATGCTAATAATTGAAGTAAACTTTACTGCCAGTTAAGATGAATTAGTATATGCTCACATAGATTTTTAACTGAATATTTACATATTAGATTATATGACTGTAGATAAGATACTTCAAATGTATGGTAAATGAAGGATATTTATACAGTATAAGAGTTTAACCTAATTCAGGGAGGTACCCTTGATGTAGTTTTTCTCAACAAGACTATGTGTTTAATAATATGAAGAAGAAGAAGAGATTTTAATTGTTCTTCTAAGATATTTGTATGAGCAATAAACACTGAGACCAGTGAAGTATTTAAATTGCAAGGAGCGCATTTAAAAATAGTGGGTTCCAATTTTGTAGTTTACTTTTCAACCCTTGTTTTAAATTGAGGGCATGGGAAAAGAATTCATGAAAGTAACCTATAAATAATGTTACCTTACATATGCCACTAACAAACAAGTTTATGTTATGATGAGACGCACAGGAGATATTCATAAAGTAACCAAAAATAGAAAGACACTGCAGCTACTACTGTAAAATGACCACACCAGCAGCAACTACTGCCACTGTTACCCTGTGTTACGATTGACACTCACAGGCCCAAATGGACAGTCAGTTCCTGCCCAAGTTAAAGATACGGGCTCGCAGACATTCCAAGTAGAGTTTGCACCTCGGGTTGCTGGCGAACACCGCATCGCAGTGGCTTACCGCAAGGTTGCCATAGCTGGGTCACCCTTCTCCTGTAAGGTGTATGATGTGAAAGCAATCAAAGTCAAGAATGTTACTGAAGGCATTGTGGCCAAACCAGTCACATTCCTTGGTAAGCATAAATGAATTATTTGGTAGGCAGTTTATTACATCTTTAAAGCATTACAGTTTCTTTGTAACCATAGACGAGAATTTAATGTTTTACCATTTTCTTAAAAAACAAACAAAATGTAAGTGTGTGTAATTGTAGTCATTTGAAGTTTTACTCAGGTTACACATCCCTTACGAAATTAAAGCATCTTAAAGCATCTAGGTATACTGAAATTGCTTAATATAAAGCAGTTTTTTATCTGGTATCTGGGAAGTTTAATTAACTTACGATATTAATTCGTATATTACTGAGGCTGGTTGATATTTTAAGTTCATACACTTCAAAAATCCATTTTTAAATTATGACTCAGGAACAAGTACTTTAAACACATGCACGTGTATGTGTGATATTTACTTAAATTTTGTTATTTATAAAACTCAATTTTGAATAAAAATATTGCTGTATTTGTTATTAGTAATTTTGTCTATATGAGAGTTATTTCCAACAGTTGAAACCAGTCAAGCAGGTCCAGGTAATCTAGAAGTGACAGTCAACGGTGGACGAGTGCCTACGTCAGCCCAGGCTCAAGGCCCACACACATATGCAATCTCATTCACCCCAAGGGAAGCCATTGCACATACTGTGGATTTGCGCTTCAATGGTGAAGATGTTCCAGGTAAAGTATGGTGTACCTGTTGGCTGTGCGCACACTCCCAAGCTTGCATACCTGTTGGCATTGCACCCATTCCCATGCTTGTAGACCTGTCAGCAGTGCACACACTCACAAGCTTATGTAGAGGGTCCAGCAGAAATAGTGAAGTGATTATAAATATGAGTAACATTTTGCTGCAAGTAATTAATGGCAATTTTAGCATGTTACAATTTACTATTGTGCTTAAATTATTTTTACATTGTTTCACTTTTTGTGTACAATGTCTTTTAGGTGGCCACCACCCTGCTGAATGCACAGGTGCACAAGAGATAAGAACCTGCACATTTCTGAAATGTTTATTCTGAAATGTTGATTATTTAATCTTGTATTGTTTGTTTGAGTGCATTTAAGTCTACAGGGCATCTACTGTACACTTTACTTTTCAAGTACCCCCACAGAAAAAAAGTCAGGTGCTGTTAGGTCCAGTGAATGAGGGGCCATAGCACATGACCGAATGAGAGAGAACCTGCTGCAGAAACAAACAGCAAAACACAGCCATGCTAATCATTGCTGTGTGGGGCATAGCACCATCTTGTTGAAACTACAAGTTATGGTTTGATGGAAGCTTTGTGGCTAGAAACTCGTTTATAATCTCTGTGTAATGTTGTGATATGACTGTGATGGCTTGTCCATCTCCATCCTCATAGAAGAACGGTAATGTTCTTGGGTGTGCAAACTGAGGAAGGCCGACAAGGTGGCTTTCTCCAC
>JGI24700J35501_10929765_pt1 | contig 10110 bp, 6 predicted proteins | sample TergutTh196P1_FD_35501 | JGI IMG/M metagenome (IMG submission 35501) | reverse complement strand
ACGCCCGTACGGTTTGGGTCAGGGGAAAAGGAAGTTGGCTCTGTAATGGAGATTAACAAATTGGCAGCCCCAATCGACTATCCTTACCTATTGACATATTTTCTGGAATTTTTGTTCAGAAGAAGCTTTCCCTAATGACGAATGAGGTAGTCAAAAGCGCCTAATGCGGCAGTGGCACCACTGCCCATTGAAATAATGATTTGTTTGTAAACACTGTCGGTACAATCACCTGCTGCATAGACACCTTCGATATTAGTCGCACCATGCCCATCGACGAGAATTTGACCACGCTGATCCATGTTAACAGTAGATGTTTTGAGCCAATCTGTATTGGGAATCAATCCAATTAAAATAAAGATGCCTTCTACATCAAGCGTTTTCTCCTCATTTGTAACACGGTCGGTATAGCTTAACCCTTGGACACGATCCGTCCCTGTAATTTCAGTGGTTTGTGCGTTTAGAATAACATCGACATTCAGTAATGACTTTAACTTTTCTTGTAACACGGTGTCAGCGACTAAACGATCAGCGAATTCAACAACAGTGACATGAGCAACTAGGCCTGCTAAATCAATGGCTGCTTCGATGCCGGAATTTCCACCCCCAATAACAGCGATGTTCTTCCCTTTAAATAAGGGACCATCACAGTGGGGACAGTAAGCGATCCCTTTCGCTTTAAACTTTTCTTCACCTGGTACATTTAAATCACGCCAGCGTGCCCCGGTTGCTAAGACCACTGTCTTAGACTTCAAAGTCGCACCATTTGACAAAGTAATTTCTACTAGATCACTTCTTTCCAATTTAACTGCTTTCGTCGCTTTCATCACATCAACATCATATTCATTAACATGGGTGTCTAATTGCGCCACTAATTGAGGTCCTTCTGTATAAGGTGTACCGATGAGATTTTCGATGCCCATGGTATCGAGGGGTTGTCCGCCAAATCTTTCGGCTAACATGCCTGTTCGAATGCCTTTTCTCGCTGCATAGATGGCTGCACTTGCACCCGCTGGACCACCGCCAACGACGAGGACATCAAATACTTCTTTTTCATCAAAGTCAGCACTGTTAGCTTCACCTAAAATCCTGTTTAAAATGTCTTCAATTTCCATCCGACCGTTGGCAAAAATGTCACCACCTTTAAAAACGGTTGGGACACCCATAATGCTTTTTGCAATGATTTCATCTTGAAACCACCCGCCTTCAATCATCGTGTGACTCACATTTGGATTTAACGCACTGATTATATTAAAAGCTTGAACCACTTCAGGACAGTTGTGACAAGTCAAACTAACATACGTTTCAAAATGCATGGGTGTGTTGATCTCATTAATCCGTTTGATGACTTTTGCATCTACCTTTGGTGCACGTCCACTCACTTGCAGCAACGCCATCACAAGAGAAGTGAATTCATGGCCAAGCGGCAAGCCCGCAAAACTGACACGGGATTTTTCTCCTTTTTTAGAAATCGAAAACCCTGGTGCTTTAACCGTTGTACACGTTTCGACTGAAATGCGAGGTGACAGGGCGGCAATTTCCTCTACTAGCGCCTTTACTTTTGTCCCATTTTCATCGGCTGTTTGATTAATCGCTAAAACAACATCTGCTTCTAGCATGCCCATATACTGTTTTAACTGTTCTTTAATTTCTGCATTTAATTGTTCCATTTGTTATGATTTCCTCCCTGGTCTACAACAAACAAAGAAAAGGCAACGCTTCATCATGTTGAAATTTGCCTGTTTTCATATGAATGGTGTTATCGAACACCCTTAAATTTTACCGACTAAATCTAAACTTGGTTTTAATGCTTCAGCGCCTTCTTTCCATTTGGCTGGACACACTTCTCCTGGATTATTTCGAACATACTGTGCCATTTTGATTTTATCTACCAAATGAGCTGCATTTCGTCCGATGCCATCTGCTGTTATTTCCACCACTTGAACGATGCCTTCAGGGTCAATAATGAACGACCCACGTTGCGCAAGTCCGCTTTCTTCGTCTAAAACGTCGAAAATACGTGAAATTTTTTGAGCTGGATCTGCAAGCATCGTGTATTCAACTTTACCAATGGCCTCTGAATGTTGATGCCATGCTGCATGAACAAAATGAGTATCTGTTGAGCATGAATAAACCTCGACACCAAGTTGACTTAATGTCATCAGTTGATCTTGTAAGTCTTCAAGTTCTGTTGGACAAACGAAGGTGAAATCTGCTGGATAAAACACGACGACGACCCATTTTCCCGCAAAATCTTTTGCTGAATCAACCGTTATAAATTCGCCTTTTTTAAAGGCATCTGTTTTGAATGTTTCTAGTTTTTTTCCAATTAATGACATGTTTAATGACCTCCTGAGATGTAAAATCTGTCGATTTAGTATAGATTAAACAAGCCTGTTTTATACGAATGTTGCCTTTTTTATTTCGGGGATCACTTCCAAATGTGTTCAAGGTCATCCACCCAGAAAGTATTCATAAATGGTTAACGCATCCAAAATATGGCTATCGTGATTGGTAAAGTCAGGATCAGGGGCACCTAATGTAATGAGGATAAATTCATCGGTCCCATCTGTGGCTAAACTAGCCAAACAACGACCTGCTGGCGTTGTAAAGCCTGTTCTACCACCCATGATTTCACCACCTTCAAAAGTTGTTCGAGGTGCGACGCGGAATAAAGTGGAATAAAGGGTGCTTCCTCGTGAGTTAGGTGTTTCTAATTCATAGGTTGGTGCGGTGAATATCGCTTTGAATACTGGATTTTCTAATGCATATTGTAATAAAATCGCCATGTCATGAGCTGTTGTGTAATGGTTCTCATCGTGAAGGCCTGACGTTGTTACGAAATGTGTGTCATACATGCCAAGTTCTCTGGCTTTTTCATTCATTAAGGCTACAAATGCTTCGTAATTTCCTGCAACATGATAAGCCAGTGACCAAGTGGCTTCAGCACCTGATGACAACATAATGGCATGTAAAATTTCAGATAATGTCCGAACCTCTCCATAGCTAAACCCAGCTTTCATCGCATGTGCTTGTGATAATGCATCAAAGTCAGCAGATACGGTGACACTGTCATCGAGATATCCCCCTTGTTCAATCCCAATTAAAGTCGTCATTATTTTGGTTAACGACGCAGGGTAAGTTCTTACATCTGCTTGATGTTCAAATAGAACTTGCCCATTAGCGCTGTTAATCAGTAATGCATACTGACTATCCATTTGGAAGTTAACGTTATCATAAGTTGAAGGGTCCGCAATTTCGAAAGGCTCAATGATTTCATCGATCATTTCGGCAACTTGTGTTTGATCAAGTTCAGCTATTTCTTTCATTGGCAAAGCTGTTGGGAATACTTTGGGCAATGCTTGAAAAGACAACATGGGGGTCACATAAATGCCGATACCAGCTAGTATTGCCCCGACTAATATGACATTTCTAACCCATTTATAGGCTGCTTGAGAAGGTCGGCTGTGTTCTGCTTGTAGATGTTCGTTAAGTAAACGCATTTGATTATCATTCTTCCTTTTGCTCCAACTTGCTGATTGATGATCTCATGATCAACTTGTTGGATGAACGTTTTAAAAGTTACATGTAACATTTTAACAAAATGTTGATGAAAAGACAAACCTTTTTTACTTGTTCGTCTGAGTGGGTCATTATCTTTCAGGCGTTATAATCAAGGACACGCTTACATCAAATACATGAGAAAAAGGCTAGTTATTACTGGTCTTTTTTGGTATAATAGGCAAATAGCATTTAATCGTTCGAAGATCGCAAAAGGCGGTCAAATGAGTTTAAAAGTTAAATTGAAAGAGAGAAGGGTTTGTTTTTTGATGTATAAAAATTATCGCAAGACTGCAAATCATAAGCCGAATGAAGTGGCTATTTTTGCTTTAGGTGGACTTGGAGAAATTGGAAAAAATACGTATTGTATTGAGTATAAGGATGAGTTAATTATTATTGACGCAGGGATTAAGTTTCCTGATGACCAGTTATTAGGTGTTGATTATGTCATTCCGGATTATCAATACTTGGTTCGTAATCAAGATAAGATTGTCGGTTTGTTTATTACCCATGGTCATGAAGATCATATTGGCGGTATTTCATTTTTACTTCGAAAAGTGAAAATTCCAGTGATTCATGCGCCTCGCTTATCGATTGAACTGATGCGTAACAAATTAGAAGAACGCAAATTGATTTCGCTTGCGAATTTCCAAGAATACTTGCCGCATACGGTCATCAAGACAAAGCATATGGAAATTGAATTTTTCAGGGTGAATCACAGTATTCCAGATGCTTTCGGGTTATCCATTAAGACGGATTTGGGACGGATTGTGCACACGGGTGATTTCAAGTTTGATTTTACACCCATTGGGCCATGTCCTGATTATTATAAAATGGCGAAGTATGGTGAAGAAGGGGTTCTTTGTTTGTTATCGGATTCTACAAGTGCGGAATTGCCGATTTTTTCTGCCTCAGAGCGTACAGTTGGTCAACGTTTACTCGACATTTTTAAGCAAATTGAAGGTCGCGTGATTGTGGCGACGTTTGCTTCTAATGTTCATCGTGTGCAACAGATCATTGAAGCGTGTGTGGCAACAGGTCGCAAAGTGGCTGTTTTTGGTCGCAGTATGGAATCAGCGATTAAAATTGCCCTTGAATACAGTTATCTTGAGTGTCCAGAAGGCACTTTTGTAAGTGGTTATGAATTGAATCGACATCCAAGTAATGAGACGGCTATTTTATGTACAGGGTCACAAGGGGAACCGATGGCTGCGCTTTCTAGAATTGCTTTAGGCATTCATAAAGACATTCAAATTATTCCGGGAGATACGGTTATTTTTTCTTCGTCACCGATCCCAGGGAATGCGTTAGGCGTTGGAAAAACGATTAACAACTTACAACGAGCAGGTGCAGAAGTGATTACGCACAGTCCGTTAACGAATATTCATGCGTCTGGACATGGTGGTCAAGAAGAATTAAAACTGATGTTGAATTTAATCCGACCTAAATATTTTATGCCGATTCACGGTGAGTATAGAATGTTATCGATTCATAAAAAGTTGGGGATTCAATGTGGGGTTGAAGAAGATCATTGCTTTGTGATGAACAATGGTGATGTATTGGCGTTAAACGATAGAGGGGGTGCTCGCCTTGCAGGACGCGTGCCGGCATCAACCATTTATACGGATGAAAATGGGGTATCTGGCATGGGTGGTGAAGTGTTACGTACCCGTCGGATTCTTTCTGAAGATGGGTTGTTAATTGTGGCAACAACGGTTAAAAAGAAAGACAAACGTCTCATGAATGGACCTAATATTGTGTCACGTGGGTTTGTTTATATGAAAGAATCTGAAGCTTTAATTCGTGAAACTGAAGCGCGGATTCGTGCGCAAGTCATTCAAACATTACATGCAACAAAGGAATTGGATTCAGAAGCCATCAAACAAGCCATTGAAGATGCTGCATCACCTTACTTGTATGAACAAACGAAGCGTCGTCCGATGATCATCCCAATCATTATGGAAATTTAAACGCGTCCACCGAAAGGTGGCTTTTTTTTGAAGTGATGGTTTAACACCATGTTGAGCGCAATCATGAACCATTCGCCTCAGTAAAGGGGATGGCATTCCAACGCCACTTGCATATACTAATTGTATTGACGTAAAGGGGTTGTTGTTTCATGTGTGGAATTGTTGGATGGGTAGAAGGTCAAGCATGTTTGGAAGCGGCACGACCTGCAATTGAAAAGATGACACAAACATTAGAAAAAAGGGGACCTGATCAAGGGAGCACGTGGATGAATGGACAAGCTGTTTTTGGTCATCGACGTTTGGCAGTTATTGATTTAGAAGGTGGACGTCAACCGATGGAAAAATCAGGTTGTACGTTGGTTTATAATGGTGAATTGTATAACACGGACAGCTTGCGAAAAGAGCTGAAAGCGCTAGGATATGCTTTTTCTGATGAGTCGGATACAGAAGTGCTTTTGACGGCTTATTTAGTATGGAAAGAACATTGTGTCGACCATTTAAACGGTATTTTTGCTTTTGCGATTTGGGATGACCGAGACAAAACCTTATTTGTTGCAAGAGATAGATTAGGTGTCAAGCCGTTGTTTTTTAAAGAAGGGGGTCATAAATTATACTTTGCTTCTGAATTAAAAGCGATCCTTGCTCATCCAGAAGTCAAAGCAAAAGTGAGTTATCATGGGTTGGCAGAGGTATTGGGACTCGGTCCTTCTCGTTCACCGGGTCATGGCGTTTTTGAAGGGATACAAGCTTTGAAACCTGGTCATTATTTAACATTTTCGACGAAGTCTGGTTTGAAAATCAAGAGATATTGGGATGTTGAAAGTCGACCACATACAGATGACTTTTTAGCAACAGTCGAAAAAACACGCTTTTTATTAACTGCTGCAATTGAACGACAGCTTGTTTCTGATGTGCCCCTTTGTACGTTTCTTTCAGGTGGGGTTGATTCCAGTGCCATTACCGCCATTGCTGCCAAGTCGTTGAAAGATCAGCCATTACATACGTATTCCATTGATTATGAAGGAAGCGAGCAGTATTTTGCTAAAAATGCATTTCAACCTGATTCAGATGAACGCTTTATTAAGTTGATGAGTGAGACGTTTAAAACCCACCATCATCGTCAAGTGATTGATAACGAAGCGTTATTTTTCTATTTAGAAGAAGCAACGTATGCACGGGATTTACCGGGCATGGCCGATGTGGATAGTTCTTTGTTGTGGTTTTCAAAGGAAATTAAAAAAGATTTTACAGTCGGCTTATCTGGAGAATGTGCGGATGAAATTTTTGGTGGTTATCCGTGGTTTTACCGAGATGATGACTTATCAGGTGAACATTTTCCATGGTTAAGATCAACAGGCTTACGGACATCTCTACTAAGAGAAACATGGCAACAAAAATTACAAATCGGTGAGTATATTAAGGCGCAATACTTAAAAACCATAAGAGAAACACCTGAACTAGCAGGTGAAAGTCCTGTCGAAAAAAGAAGAAGAGAGATGTTTTATTTAAACAAAGAATGGTTTATGGCGACATTGCTTGAACGAAAAGACCGGATGAGCATGGCAGCGGGACTTGAAGTTCGCGTTCCATTTGCGGATCATCACTTGGTGGAATATCTTTGGAATGTTCCTTGGGAGATGAAATTTTACAACGGTCGAGAAAAAGGCCTATTACGCGAAGCGTTACGTGGTATTTTGCCTGAAGACGTGCTGTTTCGTAAAAAAAGTCCGTATCCGAAAACATTCCATCCTGCGTATACCCAAGCAGTGGTGGCGAAATTAAAAGAAGTGTTGCAACAGAAGTCTTCTATTTTACATGAATTATTCGACCCTGAGCAGTTAAAGACATTGATTGAATCAGAAGGCAAAGTGATGACAGTGCCGTGGTTTGGACAGTTGATGATGTATCCACAGCTCGTTGCTTACTTGTTGCAAATTCATTGGTGGGTCGAGAAATATGGGGTTGATATCAGTGAGTAAAATGAATTTCTTCTACCCTTGGGCATTGGATCTGATGAAGCCAAGCGATGCTGATTCGGGTAACATAAAAAAATAAAATGTATGCATCGCATCTAACGAGCATACATTTTATTTTTGGTACAGATGATTTTACAAGCATTTAGCACCCACTGTAACTGCTACATCTTTTTGCAAAAAATTTTAAATTCCATTAAGAAAAGTGCTTGCAACTATATACCTAGTATGATATAATGAATTCAGAAGCCTTTCACACAGGAGCTTCTAAAAAATAAATAAGAGGTTTTACAATGAAAAGATTCAAAAAAGTAATGTTTGCTTACTAGCAGTCGCCCTGCTGTTTACAGTAGTGCCTGTAACCGCTGAAGCATGGTCAGCATGGCAAAATGTGTCAACCAATGTGCCTGTCGTTGGCAACAATGGTCAATTTTTAGCTGCTTCTAGAAGAGCAGACGGGCGATGGCGTCATCGAATTTCTGGCGTTCTAAACGGTAATCTTGTGGAATCACAGGTGGAAAGTAATAATGCCTGTAGTGTTGCTATTGCAAACAGTCGGAGAGTTTATGCAACTGTTAACAACAGGGCACACGCCGAAGCACATACTCAACTTTGGGGGAATACTTCGGGTTGGAATTTACTTGCTCAATGTTAATGAAGAAGGTACTTGTACCTTCTTTTCTTCTTAACCACTTGGATATTGGAGTGTGTCATACATGAAAAAAATAATCGGTTTTTTATTTGTCTTGCTGTTGTTAGTGAGTATGTTTTATGGGTTGTTTTATTTGCGGAGTGCCAATTTTTACCAATTGGTATTTGAGGATCGTACGTTTTTGGATTTAGGTTTTAATCATGATTTAGATGCATATCACAGATTTTTATCCCTTGCAGAGGAAAAAGGGTTGACTGTTTCACGAATTGTATATCCTGATAGTGAGACAACACTGATCTATAGCACCGATGTGACCCTTGGCGGGCAAGTGCAATTGCTTGAAGGGGAATTTCCACCAGTAGGGTCTCCTTATTTTATTAGCAGTGTTGAAATGGCAGATGATGCACAAATCGGCTTAATGGCAGATGTGGTACCAGAGATGAACATCATCATTGGGGATTTACGTAGTCCACGGAATGTTGGTTTAGATGGACAGTTTCAGATTAATACAACAGATTCAGAAGTCGTCAATGCTTTTATAGCGCGGTTACAAGCAGAAATTCACTTTGTCCATTTAATAGACGACATGATTCCCCTTAGATTACTACGTGTTTTTATGAGTGCCAGCCCTCGAGGAGAAATAGGGACGATCGCATTGTTGGTGATAGAAATCATTGCTATTTTACCAACCCTTACCTTATGTCTGTTCCTTGCGTTGATTCAGTATGTGTTAAGTCGCCTTAAATCAAGTGCCATTTTTTTAACCCATGGCTATGGGAAATACGATGTTGCCAAAATGATCCTTAAAGATTTGATAAAAGTATGGCTGTTTACTGTCGGGATTGCTTATGGTGGCATCATCTTGTATTGGGTCATGACCGCACAATGGCTATTTTTAAGGTCTGGCACTCTGTTGTTTGGACTGCTCTCGCTCGCTTTATTGGGTGCTTGTCTACTGGTTGTTTATGGGATGGTGATGATTTGTCTGCATTTTTTCAACATGACAGCTACGTTAAAAGGTCAAAAGGTTGATGGGAAAATTCAAGTGCTAAATCATGGCTCAAAGCTCATCTTTACAGGCGTCTTTTTATTTTTAACGACCATGACCTTTTCAACCCTTATACAAGTCAATGCCCGCTTAGCGGCATTGTCCCATTGGGAAAAAGCAGAAAATGTGTATCAAATACAGATTAGTTTAGGAAGAAGGTCTTTAGATTGGGAAAATATTAGCCGCTATGATGCACAAAAAGTGGCATTTTATCAAGATCTTTTGCGTGATCACAACGGTTTTATGATGGACGCAATCAATATTCGTATCATCGATATAGAGCGAGATGAAGCTGATGAATGGGGAGAATCAAATCGGGAACTGCATTTGTTAAATAGAATTGAAAATGTCAAGATAAGTCCAAGTTTTTTAACCATCAATCCCATTTATACAAGAGAAGGGGAACAGGCTTATGATTTGTTAATTTTAGATGGGGAAACATTAAATGTATTATTGCCTGAACGGATGTTAGCAGACGAAATAGAGATATATGAAGCACTCTTAGAATCTTTTCCACGAGCAGAACGCCTTCATATGATTTATGTTGAGGATGGACAATTTTATTTTACTTTTAATTCTAGATGGAGGCTGCAAGATGGCAATCGCGTTTTAGATCCATTTGCGCTTATTTATGAAGCACCTTTAATTTCGGATCATTTTATCGCAAATGCGCTCAGTCATAGTGTTTACTTTGTTGCCCAAACGAATCAACCCTTTTTAGAAATCGAACCGCTCATTCATGCGCATGGGTTACAGTCACAAATTCAATGGATAAGAGCTATTTATGATGACAATGTTCGTGAAGTTAGAGACATGCAAGCGCATCAAGTTCGACTAATGGGGCTTCTTGTTTTATTGGTGATAACCAACCTTTCGGTCGCTTATAACTTAATCGCTAATTACTTTGAA
>JGI24700J35501_10929766_pt1 | contig 10113 bp, 7 predicted proteins | sample TergutTh196P1_FD_35501 | JGI IMG/M metagenome (IMG submission 35501) | reverse complement strand
CATTATGACGTGAACACAGCTCATATGTTATCCCCATGAAGAGCGATAATAATAATTATAACAACATTAATAAAAACTGCAGAATTATATACAGAACTTTAAAACCCCCTCAATTCCAAAAACACATAGACTGAAAATATAAAACACCTTTGCAATACCTACTTTATTATATGGATGCGGAATTTGGGCAATTGGAGAATACGATAAACCCAGGATAACGTCAGCGGAAATGAAATTCACGAGAAAAAAATCAAAATACATATGGAAAGATTACAAAACCAATGAACATATTTTATCAGAACTTAAAATTAAGCCAGTTGTAAAGAAAATTCAAAATTACAGAAATAAATATGTACAGCATTTTCGGCAAATGGACAAAGATTGACAGACTGCCACATTTAATTATGGAATATCAACCATGTGGAAAACGAAACCAAGAACGACCCCTCAAAAGACTTCTCGACTGTAAATGGCACCAGAACAAGTCACGAGGCCTGAAACCCTGCAAGCTGTATGATGATGATACACAGAATACGACAACATTTTGACGAGACGGTAGAACACATTACATCAACTTGCTCATTGTCGGTAAAAGAGCAATACATGAAGATAAATGATAGATTGTGCGCTCAACTACACTTTAACACATGAAAAGAATTAGGGGTAAAATTAGCCAATGAACACTGGCAAGAGTATATACCAAAGTTAACAGAAATAAATCGTGAATTTAAAATAACCATATTATGGAATCGACAAGTAAAAACCGACAGAACTATCCATAAAAAGAAACCGGACGTTATAATATGTGATAATGAAAAACGAACACGTATGTTAATGGATGTAAATTCGGAAGACGGAGATGTGATCAAGGAACACGCCGAGAAGATTCTACAATATAAATAACTTACAATAGAAATCCAGTGCGTGTGCAATGTAAAACAAAAGTGAAGCGAATAATGATAGGGGCAATTGGAACCTCCTCAAAATAGTTCAGAAAATACCTGAACAACAGAACGGGAAAACACGAAATCAAGGACCTACAGAAAGCAGCCATGTTGGGCACAGTACACGTACTTCGGGAAGTACTAATGTAAAAGTACAGAACATTAAAAATGCGAAATAACTTACAGGTACCATTAATTGTACCTATACACTGTATTAGAAACGTGGTTTGTTGCAGGTATTACTTACTTACTTACTCCAAGGAGCAGAGTCCTTCTTGAGAAGCTAACCGGTTTTCAGCTAGTCACGTAACGTCCCGCATTTTATGAAACCCGAAGGTTCACTACCGCATTCAAAAGAGCCCGCGACCTGTCCCCATTCTGAGCCAGATCAATCCAATCAACACCTTCGATTCCACCTCCTGAAGATCAATTATCCTCCCATCTACGCCTAGGTTAACCAAGTGGCTTTTTTCCCTCATGTTTCCCCACCTAAACCCTGTAAGTGTTCCTCCTCGCTCCCATACGTGCCACATGTCCAGCGCATCTTATTATTCTTGATTTGATCACCTGTGTAATATTTGGAGAGTGGTACAGATCACGAAGCTCCTCTTTATATATTCAAGACTATAGAAGATTCATTGTAATTACAGAAACACGAAAAAAAAAAAACGTTTACAATGATGTTAACTACGATCGCAGGTCGAATGAGTTTTGGGGTCCTTACAGGTGTAAAGGTTAACAGTTTGGTCTTCCCAGTTATGACGCCGTGTATTTTCATACGTGGTTACAAACGTTTCGAAGAATCCTGCTGCTGTCTCCATCTTCAGAATAGAATAGTTTCCTCCAAAACGCCAATACCTATGTACCAAACTACCTGGTTCAACTGCCCTGCCCACTCTGTATACACACCGTCCTGAGACACTCAGCTGTCGATCTCTTAACTTCATGCACAGTAGCTGAGTAAAAGTGCGACAGAAAACCTGGTAATTTAACATTATATGTCCATGTTATCTTAGTGACTGAAGATGTTGAAACAACTGCTGCGCTTTGACAGTGACATAAATTTTGGGACTCAGCTTTGCGGCCCCAGACGCCGTGGAAATGTAGGGGAAACTTTTGGGAGAATTCGCGAAAGAAGCACGTCTTACTGCTCAGGCGAGAACGAATGGTCATGGTGTCATATATCGTTTGAAAACATTTTTTGCACGAGCCAGTGTGAGAAGACACTGGTCGCATGGCACTGTTAACTGGTGAGTAAATGTATTTGCTAGTAGCGTAAACTACAAAAGTTAGAGGGGAAGAGTTGTTTTTTGAAATTGACTCCGCAGGGGCAGAGCTCAGTCCCGAAGTGTACCTGTCCCAGCATACATGTAGTAGAGCGGTGACAGACACGCTGAAACCGGCGCTCCAACTGTAGGTACAGCGCCCCTAGCATGTGGAGAGCAAAGCGTTGCGACGAAGGCGGTATTCTGTGGGCGTCAGCATTCCTCTGTGGAAGAAACATAGTAACAGTGACAGAAATGCCTATAGCATTTTCTATAACATTTATTTCAATTTATTGACGTGAGAGATAAAGAAGTTTTTTTAGAGGTGATGTAGGGACGTGGTCTGAGCCTACGAGGGAGGGCTGGTGTGCAGTGTAGGCGGCAGGGAGAAGGCCGTCTCCTTGAAATCCCACCATTCGTGCTTTCTTCATCCCCCGGTGCCACTACTGTCCTCGTACCTCGCGACTGATAGCGAATGAAGCCTGGTGCCTGCTCCTTGCACACGTGCTGTATGACTCGAGTAGTTTGGATTGGTAGTGTAATATGGAAGCAAATTGTGAAGGTTATTGAAGGTTGTTTTATAAACATCAAAATAACATTATAGATTTTTAGAACTGCGAAACAAGTCTTTTTGTTTTGTATGTGAGTCCATTAGAATGTTAAATTCAAGAACAATGCGTCAGGCCTGTAAGATACAAACTAATTCGTACTAAAAAGAATGAAGTTTTATTTGTGTTATTTCAACCCATGTATATTTACTGTAGGTGTGGCCCGGGAAATTAAGTTACTCAGTTCAGGAAAATAATATTTCACTTGTGGTATAATAATTTTCACCTTACAGTAGAATGTAGGAACACTCAGCGCTCCCTGCACTAAAAAGAAGCTCCTAGCATAAAACACGGTTGTTGTCAGCAAAAGCCTTCGTTGCCGTTGTGGGATAAAACAATTCTGCTGTTTTTTGCTCTCCTACGATTTGGAGTAGGGGATGCAGTCCTTAATATACAGAGCCACGTCTCAAACATCAAATATCTAATAGCCGTATATAATAATAAAGCGTTGAACCCTTATTACAGTAGTAGATCTGCATATGCACGAATTGAATACGTAACAGAAACATGTTTGTTATAAGAAGTATGTATGACAAAACTGAAAAGAAAATGAAATATGGAACTGTCACAAAAATATAATAAGTAAAAGAATTGTATTAATATTAGAGGTAACTAATTATCTAATGAAGTAACCTTGACGTTACCGGTTGATTAATGTCGGTAAGCGATTGACACTAAAATAAGTATCAATCGAAATTCGCGTCTGAATTTATATGTATTTTTTGTAGTTCCATGGGCTGAAGAATTGAACGTTTATGACTTTCTCTATGCGCTGTATGCCATTCGCTGGACTTTTTAGAGAATTTTTAACAAGGCATGCACTGAATACGCAGTGAGTTTATAATGTATAAATTTGCCTTGTTGAAAGGGGTTTCAATAACAAGTAAGGAACTACTTCAATGGCAATTAAGTAAAATGGATTATTTCTTCTCTCTCATTTAGAGATTTTGCAACATACTAGCCGTTTTACAAAGATTCTTAATTCATCTATTCAAAGGTAAGTTTTCCCTGTTCACGCCATGAAGGCATTTAGGGGGAGTAGAGGTATAGCGCCAAACACGATTTATTGTTTCTGTCACACAGTGTAATATGCATGAAGAATTATTCCATGTTTCTTTCGCAGCTGAATTAAAAGTGCATGCCGTGAATGGTCCTTAATTTTTAACCAAATAACAAATAGCATTGAATTTGTTGTTTTATTAATATAATGTTCTTTTTGCTGTCATGATAATTTTTCAATTGTGTGTTTTGAGTACCAGCTAAAATTAACCTGTCTTTAACAGGTACTGATGATGCTTGATGGGCCGAACTTATGTTTATAGATTTTTCAACGACAGTAATTTCTCCGTGTTTCGGATGCCAAGTTGGTCTGGACAGTTTCGGGCCGAAAATAATCCGATGTTCCCCACGTGATCCACCCACTAATCTGGACCACTTGGAGGAAGTCCAAGATGACCCGTCCCCATTCGTATTGTGTGGCTGAAGGGGAAGCGTCAACTGGCCTTCGTTTACCTTCGCTGCTGTAAGGACGTTAGGTATAGTATTTTCACTTTCAGTGATGAATCTAGGGGGGTAAACTGATTATATCATGTGCTGTTCATCCATTCGGAACTTGGCGATAATCATCGCGTTATGAAGTCCTTAATGACCTACTGACGAATTTATCGCTACACCCTAAAAGTCCTATTTTTGCTGTCAGCTATTTATGTTTCGTCTTGTATCGGCCTACTTCTGATCGGACTGTAGCTGGGTAATCTGTATTTGCATTAAATGTAATCGCGCTATTGTGTGCATGTTCTTTTCAGAATATGGTGACGAAACAGTACAATCGAGGGGGCAAGCGAATTACAATTACACAGGATTTTTTTGTCACAATATTGTTTCCCGCTCCAGGAGTATATACGTTTTTAAAAAATCTAGGAACCATCAGATTCTAAGGTACAGAAGGGTGACCGAGCACCCACAATCCTTGAGCGACATGTTAACCTCACTGTTATCTGACACATTCTGCTATATATCTGTGACCTAATTAACATTTTTGTATGTAAGAGGGAAAAACTGCATTGATTGTGCTGGAAGATATTACGCGCCACCCTACAAAATTAAGATGCACTGGCGACCAGGCACCCGGGAAACGTATTGCTCGGTCTTCAATTCTGATTTTTTTTTGTAGAATTTACTGAAATAGTTACTGTGTGTACATTAGTTTCCTTTATTTTGAAGAGATTGATTGATATAAAAAATCTAGTTTTTAATTAATGTTACACTGCCTGGTGTTTAAGTACATATTGTAATGACCAGCCTTCGCCTATTTCTGCTGCAGATAGCTGGATTGTTTGGCCGCTTATATTAGAATCAGACTGTGCCGCAGTTAGAGTTTATTTTGTTATTGTTGCATGACCAGACTACACTACACCAACTTTGTTCAGCTCGTTTTCAACTAATGAGACAGAGACGTTCAAGAAGCAGATGTCCGGATGCTTCGGGAGGTAACAGTCTCAAAAGTTCTAAGTTTGAAATTTTCCAGTGTTATAACAGTAATTAGCGGCATTAAATGGAGCTGTTGCTTGGGTACATGATTGTTTGCAATTTGATTTTTTACCCGAGATGAATTGCTCAGATTGCTGATCGTTACTTGTCCAAATTTAAGAAAAAACGGGCACTTTGGCCACAAAATTTTGTTTATTGGCAGACTGGTAATCTATAGATCTAATAGGTATCTATATACTTACTGAGGTATGATTTGTAATGATATGATTGATAAAAGAAGTCCTAGTGTCAACGCCAGCCTATGTGAAGCAGAAAATACATGGTTCAGTTGCAAGCAAAGGAGCAGGACACTTCCCAAAGGAACTTTATGTTTGCCTAACTACAGCACGGTTACACTTACCTTGGCATGGAATAATGTAGTTTAACACAGGTTAGACAAAATTAAGAAAAAACTGATAATGTTCTTTTGATTTATGAAAGTAATTCTGCATTTAGCAACTTTTTCACGGTACGGCCCCCTCCCACGAATTGTGTTGATCAAATTGTGGTTTCTCAGTACTCATTCCAGTTAGCCTTCAGTTCGAGCACGTTATAATACTTTATAGAACACACGGTTAGCTCGCAAACGGCAAATTGATCTTTGTCACAGTAACAAAATCTGAGAGTTTTTCTTGTGTGGAGTAAAGAAAAAATCTACAGTAATTAAACTATGGGCGTAATAACGTTTAATACTCTTAGCCTAAACAGCAGCTTTTGAGACAACCGAGAAAATAGAAAATAGGCGCGTTAAGGAAGCTGGAGTTTTGTGTATTAAATCAAATTCAGGACAGGAATATTACCTATAAGTAAGACTGCAAGGTATGTATGTATGTATGTATGTATGTACGTAAGTATGTGTATATGTATGTGTATATGTATGTATGTGTGTGTGTATATATATATATATATATGTATATGTATCTCTGTGTGTGTGTGTGTGTTTGTTTCCCAAACTTGTTTTTTCACGGATTCCCATCTAGCGCCGAGGTTAAATAAAGAGTAGGGCTATATTTTTACTCCTCCCCTGGGACTACGTGGCCTAATCTAGGGTGAACTTTACGTTCTTACCTTACATTTTCATTGTTAGAAAAGTTTTCATAACCTGTGGGTTTCTATGGGAGGAAAAGAAAATGGTTTCCCATTGCAGTGGTGATAAAAATACATCGAGGATATTTGCTTATTATTTTAAGACACAATGATAGAATAAGTATTTATTATTGAATATTAATGAATGTGTGTGTTCAATATGCAGTATCAGTGTAGATGTCAGCAGCAAATGCATAGTTGAACTTTGTTTTATGATCGTACATACAGACTGTATTAGCAAATATCTCGACAAGAACGAAACACGGATAAATAACTTTGGGTATATGAAACATGGCCGGTCCCAGGGGCCACGCGGTCTAAGGCATAGGTCTGCATGCCGCTTGCTTGCTGAAATTGCAGTTTCGAATCCCGCCAGGGGCATAGAATTTGTCTGTCTTGAGTATTGTTTTTTCAAGTATAGGTCTCTGCGTTGGGCTGATCACTCGTCAAGAGAAGTCCTACCGATTGTGTTGCGTCGTTGTTCGTGACCTAAAAATCTCAAGAATGAGGAGATCATGGCTCGCGCCAAAAACCTGAAAAATAATTTACGAACGCTTCAAGCAATAATTTTAAATCCTCGTAACAAAACCACAGGGTCTGTAATAACTTCATGTAAAATCTTGAAGAAGAAGAAGGAGAAGAAGAAGAAGAAAAAGGAGGAGGACGAGGAGGAGGAGAAAAAACTTTAGAAGATAGTAAGAAATCTGTTTAAATATGCTTAGTTGTGGCAGACGACTCATTTAATTATTCAAACAGTAAAACTTAAACATGTAGTGCAGTTAAGGAGTTCAGTTTTCTCAAAGTAAACTACTGGTATTTGCAGGTATGCCTCATGGCACTGACAGACAGCTGAAGTAAGATAATAAAATTTGGGAATTTTTTACTTTTAAGCACGATAAATCAACAGATGTCCCTGATATTTCCCTGTTGTTTCCATTCGAATATTTTAAAGATGGTATAAATAAAGACGCACTGTTACGAGAATTACGTATCGTAACGTGGAAAGACTAGAGGCGAAGACATATATCAAAGCTTTTATGCTAATCTTCTGGAAGTAAACGTAATCATTCACAAAATTGTGTCTGGCCCTCTAGCCATGGCTGGTGAAAACGTTAGGTTAATTTGGTTTATAAAAATATTCCTATTTCCGAGTCTTTTTCTTGCAATTGTGTCATTCATCAACAAGCTGGTACAAAAGTGACTGATTTTCAACATAAGATGAGTATTTCGCAGAAAATTTCAAGTCGATCCGTGCTAGCCCCTGAACAAGGATCGACTTAAATGGTATTTTCAACACTTATTATACAAAACTGACAAACATTATGGAGGCCTGGTATCAAATACTGAAGTTCTTGGTTGCGTAGAGTAGCAGTATTTTGCACGTACCAAGATCTTCTTCGTGTATAAGTGTGGAGTATCTTCATGACAGAGGTGACCTACCTCACCAATTAAAAGATTCTGGATTGTGGCTAAATCTTGCTCCCCTCACAGATCTTACAGTTAAATTCACTCAGCTGAACTAAGCTTCAAGTCGGAAATGAGACAGTCAATAAAATAACTTGTTACCATTGATTAATTCAAAGGAAAACTGAAGCTGTGTAAGGCTCAGTTGATGAAAGGAGTGCCAACCCACTTCCTGCGTGTTCAAAGTCGCGCTACTCATACAATTGCTGGCGTCTCTTTGTATTCTGTACATTGATAAACCACTGAAACAACATAAAAGAAAATTTAAGGCTTTGAGCCCATGAAGTTCACCGTATCTTTCATTTCTAATGTGTTTTAAGAAAGAGATATATTTGAGAGTGCCGAATTTATCTCTCCTGTCTTCAAGGGAAATGTGTGTGAAATACTACATGAGATTATTAATTTGCAAGGAGACATCATTGAAACAAGAGTGAATGAAAAATTTGGAATTTAGTTCCGTGTGCAAGGTGTCGAAGCTAGAGTCATTAAAATTGAATATACGGTTCGGTTATACTTCAGTGAATCAGGGGTTACAGTAATACAATCAGTACAGTCAAAGTACTAATGATAATTAACCGATAAAAGTCTAGTGGTTGCTTTATGTGCTATTAAGAAGAACACCAATCATACCGCGTTCTGCTCACAGACCGCATTTATGTTTTGAGTAAGGTTCTCAGAACAAATAGCTGTTATTAATGTAAATAATTACAATTCAGAAATCCCATTTACACAGCTGTTATACTGAAATGTATTACATCGGATTATTTTTTATATCTGGTATACTCCGTGGCTACATATTCCAGGTCGTCTCCAAATACTTTCTATTTTAAATCTGAGCACATTAACGTAAAATATTAAAATCATAACTTTTAAACTATAGTTTTGTGATTCAGTATATCACAGTTATAACTTCGAAATATTAAATCAACAAATTACAAATTTGAACATTCCGTAGTTGTATGATTTCATCAGAGTTGCGCGGGCAACAAGCAGTGGTCATACAAAATAGTGAGAATGAAAATGTTCGCAAGGCTGGGCAATGGGAAACCCAACACAGAAAATACAGGAGGTTTAAAATGGGCGTTAATCAATCTTCAAGGACCGTCCAAATGAATAAGCTCTCTTTCTCGCAAGGAGCTTAGTAACATAGCGTATGGACAGCTGTAAAAGCGTAGACTGGTACAGGCAATTACTGCAGCGTATATTTTTCATAAAACTAAGTATTTAAAATACGTACATAGATTCACACCAAATATGTAAATATGTAGAACCGACAAATACGGAATGCCTCTTACAACTGACAGATCGGACTCTTGTCAGAGAAAGTCCTTCAGGACTACGATTTCTATTTATTACACGGACTAAAATCTGTATATGGACTCCAAGAACGGCTTGACACCAGGTCAGAATGACTGACTACTACTCTCCCGTAACGTGACTGACTGACTCATGCTTCACAACATTAATAGTCTGATGACGCTGCAACTACGCTCACCTAAGCACGGTGTCGTAAGACACGCTGACTCCCTTCTCAAGCATTCGGCGGTAAAGCTGCCAACATTCTCTCTCTTTCGGCGATTGGAACTCGGGCTCACCGTCTTGTGAACCGACTGGGTCTGTAATGGCCTTGGGTTCCGGCCTCAAAATGCGGGCTACCATTACCCCCAGACCTGAGGACACAGAAAAACTACGCATTATGTAAACTATCCAGTATTTCTGATGTCTGAAAGAAAACAGAATGTAGGTAAAAGTACTACGCCTTTAAGCACATATATCATTCCACGTACTGTTAATAGCGATTTGTAATAACAGATCCACCTACTCATTCCGGCACGCTGGATAGGTCCTAGATTCGTTGGCCTTCTCGTCCAGTCTTACCTAGAAAGTATACTAACAAATGCACACAGAACATAGAGGTTGGGTGAAGTTTTTGTTAGATGATATTTACTGTGTAATCGAGAATTACCAGAAGAATCGCGAACCATTAAACGAAGCCTTTTCTTGGGTCTCCAGACTGTTTAAAACATCATGCGGATGTTCCAATGAATTTTGTAACAAAGTTGTTGTTACACGGTGGTACTTAATTTTTTGCTTAATATCACGGAATATTCACTGCTATTGAGCTTACCGTTTGTTCCGAAACTCGGCAGTTTCTCACTGCACCCGTAGGAGTTCCCCAGTACAATTCATCCTTACAATTTATTTCCACATGCCAAA
>JGI24700J35501_10929767_pt1 | contig 10120 bp, 7 predicted proteins | sample TergutTh196P1_FD_35501 | JGI IMG/M metagenome (IMG submission 35501) | reverse complement strand
TTATTTCAACAGAAGTTAGCCAATAACATACCAAGGGGGGTCCTCTGAGGACCCCAGAGGGTGATTTTTTGTGATCCTGCCGTAACTATATCAACTATTTTACTCCTGATTTTTGTATGTGTCCAGCATCAGCTTGAGATAAATATTATGTAATTAGATTTATAAAGTGTTCTTTCAAAAAAACGTAAAAAATTTTAATTTTTTACGTTTTTTTGAAAGAACACTTTATAAATCTAATTACATAATATTTACCTCAAGCTGATGTGGGACACATACAAAAATCAGGAGTAAATTAGTTGATATAGTTACAGCAGGATCACAAAAAATCACCCTCTGGGGTCCTGAGAGGACCCCCCTTGGTATATTAAGGGTTAACCCTTTAAAGACTTATGTGAAAGTACTTTTCTACCCGACAATCCCCTATTTCGAAAGAGCACTGTTCTCTGAAAGAACCTAAGATTGGCCCGTCTCTTCCTTCTGTTAAGACTACATTGGAAGATAAATACAGATCATTGGTGGAATGACACTGACAGAGAAAAACAGAAGTACTTGGATAGAATCCTGTCCCATTGGCACTCACACTTCTTAGAATACACCAACATGTGCGTTGTTAATAGCAATTGGTGACTGCAGCAAGAAACTAAACTCCATAAACTTATTAATTAATTTCTCCTGTAATAATATTTACTTTATCTTTACTTATGTAATGCCATAGGTCATGCAACACGAGTTCCCAGGGCTATGACAGCTGTGACGACATGTGCTGTGGACGAGGCTACAGCACCATCAGCGTTGAGAAAGTGGAACGGTGTCAGTGCAAGTACCATTGGTGCTGTTATGTCCAGTGCAAGATTTGCCGCAGATGGGTTGACATTCATGAGTGTAACTAGCCAGGCTGATGCCCACAAAATGAACTCTGTTACAAAGACACTACGTGGAGTGTAGAACTGTTAGTTCATGCTTCATGCAGGAGGTAGAAAAATAAAGCAAAAACAATTTTAACATAGTAGGACAGTTGCATTGGATCCACAATAGCCAATGCAGTTTGTAGGCATGCCCTACAAATCCTGTCTTGAAGGAAATGTGCATATTATTTTTAAAAACTGCAGTGTGCATGTTTGCAAAGGTTATGTTCCACCAACCTATCACAAACCAAACATAATTTCTGTGACTGTGCTGGAAAGCTTTCAATAAGTAATAATAAAAAGAAAGTCTGGTGCAATATAATACTACATTTCTACACAGAAATAATGCAGTGACTGATAACAGAATCTGAGAAAGCTCCTGAGAGAGTATTTCCATATTGCATTAATATGAAGATTTTTTTATTCTTCTTTTATTTTCTGACCAAAATGCCTGACATGGTGTTTATTTGGCATAAAAACATTTTTTGTATAATTTTAAAGATTTAATTTGGAAAAGGAAACATCTCTAAGAACTGTTCTTAACCGATTCCCCGAAAAATAAAATTATTATTATTATTATTATTATTATTATTATTATTATTATTTAAATATAGATTTAAGTTGGAAAAGGAAACATCTCTAAGAACCGTTTTTAACCGATTCCCCGAAAAATGTGATACTATGGATTATAGGCATCTATCATTATTATATTAGCTAAAAAGTCTTTCTAACCCATGCTTATTTTGGGGATAATAATTCTTTCCTTTCTTCTACAAAATTTGTATCATATTTATCCCAATATAAGACAACCCTTCACATAATACAACTCCCCTTCACAATATTCAATTATCATGAAAATATTCATTTACACAGCATCAGACCCTTGTGTGCGAGGATAAAGTGTCCCCCAGTTCTTCAGATGATTTAGGAAAATATTCTTGTCTTATATTCAGGTAAATATGCTATTAGTATATTATTTCCCTTTTCAGTTGATTAATTCAACTGAAGAAGTGATTATTCCATCACTAACAGCTCCACTTAAAATAGTAAAATGCTGCACTTGACACTCAGATGGTGAATATTAACCTGGATCACCCCACAAGTCTGGGTGACATATCACACAAACCACATCATTGGTCACCACAAGAGAGAGACTCCCCTCACAGAACATTCAGTGCCTCAGTACATCTGTCAATTCAAACATATTTGTAACATAGCTGTCAGAAATTTAAAACATTTGGACAGCAGTGTTATAACAGCTGGATTAACGTTTATTGTACACATTAAACCACCTGCAATGCTGGAATCAAAACTGTTGATGCTGTGCAATCTCATATTTGATGCATGAGAACACAGCCTGCATGGCATTTGAGAGTTAAATCTGAATGTTTCAACTTATGTTCCTCTGTGCATGTTTGTAAGTTATTACGTTCTGACAAGAGGTTTTATTTTTAAGTAGCCACTAGCACAAGAAAATCAGTTACTAAATATGTCAGTTATACACATATCAACGTATTTTCAAATGGACTGAGGATCTTCAGTAGAAACAAGATAACAATGTGGACATAAACAATAAATTAAAATATTCATATGGAATATATCCTGATATTCCTACATGAATTAGAAACAATACAACATTGTGGATATAAACAATAAATTAAAATATTCATATGGAATACATCCTGATATAACTATATGAATTTGACAGATAAAATTTATTACAAGAAGAAAACCACAGTACATCAAGCTACATAAATTAAAACTCCTCTGCTTCATCAGACCCACAAATGGAAAAACATACGGTGCATCTTTGTGCAGGAACAAATAACAAACTTCATACAGCAGAGTCCTTCTGAGTAACCAACTGCTGCACATCTGGTGAAGAAATTTTCCACCTTTCATGCAATCCAAAAGTTTGTGATGTGTTCCCAAAAGCCTGCTACTGAACCCTGCTCTCAGCCAGATTAATAAGAGTCCACACCATATCCTATTTCTTAAAGATCCATTCTAATGTTATCTGCCTATTTATGCCTAGGTCTAGATCTCAGAAGTAATAACCTCCCTTCAGATATGCATGCATTATTAATCCACTTATACATGCCACATGTTTTGCCCAGCTCATCCTTGATTTGACAAGACAAATTACATAGATCCTCATTACATGCTTTTACCAGCCTTCTGCCACTTCCTCAGGTCCAAAAAAAACTCCTAAACATCTTGTTCTCTCAAACCTTCAGCCTACGTTTTCCCCTTAATGTGTGACCGAAAGCTGCACACTCATATGCAACATGCAAAATTACAGTACTATTTTAGTTCAGCCTTTATATACTTTTCTACAGGAAATAGCAAGAAAAAATATCAGCCCTTAATACAAGGAAACACATCCAGAATTTAACCTGTTTCTGATTCTTTGTGTGACCATGTTATGACAGTAACTCTATCCAGGGCCCCAGCAGTTAGTCTATCTGTTAATAAAATAACAATATGAGAGTATTTGAAAACACAGCGGTTCTGAAAAACTGGAACAATGACACAGTTAAAAACAATAATACTCAAGCATGTCACACTATCTTCAGACAAGTAAACTTAATGTTATACACTTTCTTCTGAGTAATTCCCCGGCGGGCAGATATAAAGATTCTTCATACCTACCTGCCTATGAAGATGGAACAGAGTGTTCCAAAACATTGGCACATAAAATTCAGGCGCTAGGGAATTACCCGGAAGAAAGCACACAACATTCAGAATATGGTGAACGTTTCAAATCAAGTAAACTTAAAACTGATCCTGTCTGGGAACTGGAAGTAAGCTTTACACTATAGGGCTGTAAGTGGCCAAATGCACCCTGTCTGCTTTATACCTGGAAAAAGAAACCATTATGCAACTAGCTAGGAAGGTGGAAATTTCCAAAATATTCTCTAATGAATGTGTGTAGCTGGTAGTGTATGGGCAGCACTTCTACTGCCACCACCATTATTATGGACTTCTAAATCTTGTTACAGACAGGAATTTAAACACATACCTTTACTCTGCAATAATTATAGTCAGTGACCATGATTTTTAGGTTCATCAGGAGGTGAAGTCAGGTGTGACATATATACAACTATTAAAATGATCTGGACACCCCAAATGTAAACATTTGGTAAGCAATCACAGCCTACACACAGTATTAACACATTACATTGTTACTAGCCTGCTGCTATGTGCATATCTAGTGCCTAAGCCTGAAAAGAAGCAAACAATTATGGTACAGTTCTATGGCAACAGTAGTCATCTCTCAATTATCTTTACTAACACAAGTTCACAAGATGTACAAGTAACAGAGAGCCAAATATAATCCTAGTTTTTACTCTGTATTCTTTGCTGCAAATTACTCAATATTATTTACTTTTCATTAAAAACAAACTTTAATACTCACATTTGCTTTTATGGAATTCAAATGCATGAAAGTGATCACAAATATTATTATACATAAGCTGTTGACAGCATGCACACCACATGCATGCAGTACAACTATCTGTGACATCTGGTGGATATGGTCTGTGCTTATGAGTTACCAACCAACCAAACAAAGCTGCCATACCATAACTTGAAGTCCTACTGGTCCTCAGTAGAACATAAGTACAAATATGAACTAAATAATGATAATACTGGTATGTGACTTGTAAGTTACATTGGGCTGTACAAGGTTAATCACATTTTATTTATTATGCCTACATAAATAACTTAGATTTTGATGAATAACCCATAACATTTCCCCTCTTATGAGTTCAAATTTTCCCTGCAACTGTATTGAAACACCAGTGAACCATACACTGTAGTATCACAGTATGACCAACATCATCACTGTTTCCTGCTCCTTCACTTTCATCCTCCCCATTCCTTTCTTCATTACTGTGTCCTACCAAGTGCTGATTAAACTTGCATTATACACTGGTAATCATGGTCACAAGCATCATTTTGCAGCTATTCTTCAAGGTTTTCTTCACGAACATTCCCAAACCATTTCAAAACATTGTGGGTACCCTCTCATGCCATTTCCACAGTAACTACAAACATTTTAAAGATCTGCATTCACATACATAAAGGCATGTAGGAAAAAACCCTAGAAATTAATTTTATATACATTTAGGCATCAAGGAAAATTTATTCCTGTTTCAGACATGCAGCACAATTTCTGTTTATTTTCCACAAGATGTTCATTTTATAATTTTATTTTTTTCATCATCATCATCTAGTGAACATGGAGTTAGGCCACTTGTTGACCTGTTCCGGTCTCACACTTCTAGAACTCTCCTTAACGGTCTCCCCTTGTTTCTTCTGCCTTTCGGTCTGTGGTCTTTATTATCCTTGTTAATCTATAACAAGGCATTCTGTTTACATGTTGCAACCAATTTCTTCTGTATTCCTGTATTTTGTACAACACTGGTGTTATATTTAGTTCTTTTGCAATCTCTGTGCCTGTTTTATAATCTGTCCAAGTGTATTCTGTTGTTTTTCTCATATATTTCATCTCTGCTGCTATTATTCTTATTGTGTCACTTGCTTAAATGGTCCAATTTTCACTACCATATCACACAGCTGGAAGGGATAGTGTAATGTACAATTTTATTCTCATGTTCTTTAAAGTTTTCTGTGGTCTAAACACACTGTTAATAATGCCTATTATCTTCAAATAGTTATTCAATTTGTTACCAACATCCACTTATTTTTCATAAGATATCAAATTTCCTACATAAGGAATTTACTTGTTCTATAATTTTGTTATTTATTATACTATAAAAAAATAGATCTTTTTCTGTTCAAATAACGTTATTTTATAAACCATGTGCTATAATTTAAATACCCACTCCAGTAGGACAAAGGTTAAACCATCTCTCCCTTCAATGTCCCACTCCCCACACTGACTGCTTGAGATGAGACAAAGATAAAAGCCCAGAAAGGCTGTTTGCTTCTAGAGTGCAATATCTAATATCCTACTTGGCAAATACTAACATTCAGAGAAACACGCCGCATGCATGGTCACATTTTTCACCCACATTACACTTTAAGCTGTAGGCAGAACATTCCTCCAAATTTTGGTACCTAATCATCAACCCCTACAGCACTGCACCCCACAATGGGGCAACCATAATTGTCACCAGAGAGTAAGACCCTGATATCTCACGTGATAAAGACCAGTTCATATGCCTGTATTTGTAAAGATGCATGACTACATAGAATAAAAAGATAAAAATTGATGCTTGAACACCCACAGATCACACAAACCAGGTAATCTGTGGATCAGTTATCGGGAGAGAGCTATTTATAAACTGATCGTGCCTCTTGTTTGATTAAATATAGACTAACTAATATACACCACCAAAGTAACTGGGGACCAAAGGAAACACTGGAAAACATTTACAAAATGGTCAGGAACATACAAAAAAAGGAAAGTACCTTTCTTAACAAAAACATTCATCGCTTTAATTGCATGTTAATGAAAGGGACAACAGATGGCAATGATAATGATTTCTTTACTTTTTAAATAAATCCTGGTGACAGACAATTTATCAGCTCATAGCAATCACACTTCACTCACATCTTTAATATTATTATTTGCAAATAAGTAGACTAATCACAGCCATGGAGTATCATAATTCTATGTGTTGTTCATGATCATCTGGAAAGAAAAAGCCATAGAAATTACTACAATACCACCCACAAAGAAATTTTGAGAATTTATAGCTCTATAACATTCAGGCAAAACAGGCAACTGGGTTTATCTCTTCAAAGCTCAAATTCAGTAATTACAAGACGGGTATTTATAGGAAGAAGGAATGCACCTGATACTAAATTCACAAATGCCAGTACTCATTTCATTTTGAACATGAAGTAATGTGAAAAAGCACAGGCATCTTACAGCAGTCCTGAATAAATGACAACGTAACATTTTAATAACTAATATATACTAATATATGGGATGGAAATGGACACAAGTAGACATCAGTAGGCTAAGAGCAGCTAAGATGATATTCTCAAGCCATACTGAAGGAAAAACAAAAACACACCCACAAAGAGAGAGAGAGAGAGAATAAATAAAAATGCCTATGTAGAAAATTAACAAATAAAATAAGATGGTATACGGACATTTTAAAAAATACATAAAGATAGAACTGCAAAGAAGGCTGTGAACATGAAACTAAAAGGAAAATGCCCAGCAGGGTGACTGTGATCAAGATGAGAATACAGGATTACAAAAGATGTCACACAGAAATATCACACAAGAAAACTGAGAAGCTTTGAAAGGCAGACACAGAGAGATATTTCACCATGGCAAATGCACAAGAATATTAATGTTTTCTCAACATTCTTTCTTCTCATATTATAAGGCACCTTCAGGTTTAAATCATACTGAATTCACACCAATATGGTACTTAAGAAGCACACAAACACAGACCAGCACATACTACAAACATCCTGCAGAATTCCAAGGTAGAAAAAATTCTCCCTATTCATAAAAACCTGGAACCTACAGAATGAGGCCATAAAGACCAAGAAATGTCAGAAGATTTCACTCACCTGCTTTCCACACAGTGCTTTCTCCTAATTTCAAGTCTCCCTCCTCATCAGTTTGGTTCTTATTTACTTTATTTTGTAGTTTCTTTACTTCCAAGTCATAATCCTTCCATTCAGAAACTATTCTCATTGCAGCTGTTAATTTGGCTTCCTTTGTAAGTGGGTTGTTACACTGACAACAGAAAATGCAAAACAACCAAAATAAATATTCTCTTAATCTGGCATCAATATGGACTGATTACTCAGTGTCACTGTACATAATGCCTGTATTATTCAATTAAGTTTTTCATCCCAACCTGCTAGAATAAAAACAAGTAAACACCATGCAAGTTTTTACATTTTCACAGTCATGCAGTTGAGGTATCTGTCCTTCTTGGCTGTGGTGCCACATCACTGAATGACTGGTGCCCATTGTTTTCAGACAGTGTGTAAGTCCCAACTGCACGGACCAAAATGTCCAAATAAGAATTGAAGTTTTATACAAGTCACAAAGTATAGGCATTGCGTACCATTTCTGCCATGGTCACTGTATTATTTGACCATACATTTCCAATGATTCTCACATTATGATAGAATAAAATTTTATTTTCTTGGCTCAAAACTGTAGGATGGGAAAGTGTATTTGAAATAAACTTTTGTTTTCATTTTTCTCCACAACTTCTAATAAAAATACATGCATCCAATAAATACTTCGGGAGTTACATGCAGGTGACACTCATGGTGAAGGTAGAAATACTGTAGATTCAGGTCTTCGCATACAATGCCTGACACTGTCGTTCAATTGTCATTGAAGTCTAAATGTGTGGCCAAATTTTAATAAAATTCCCTCTTACCAAATTCAATGAAAACTTGGTCAATGATTATAGATTTTACATGAGGATGGACACATTCACTCAAACACACATGTAGAAACTGATTCCCAGATGCATCTAAGATTGGTCTATTCAGCAGAATTTATTTTCAAGACAAATGTACTCCACACTAACTCTTCACAAACCCAAAACAGTTCTTCTATCACCATATAATATTGAATTCAGCTTCATAAAAAATGGTGTCAAGTGATGATTCATGACACTAATGGATATGTTAGCTTGAAGAAAGTGAAGCAAATATCTCAGAATATATTTTTAGGTCTTCATGGTGGTAAAAATTAACAAGTGGTCTTCTACATCAAGATAACATGCAATTTCAGCAGATAAAGAAAACAACCTTGTAGAAAACATGCTGAAAGCTTTAAAAGCAATGGAATGCAATTGGGCCTTGAAAACAAGTTTTCTTCACTTACATTTACACTTGTTATGTCAAGTGTGAGTGCTGTCTGTAATGTGGATGGAGTGGGGTATTACATAGACACGGCTTGGAGGAAAACATGATACCACACAAGGTGAAACTCAAACCTGTTGGCTAACTACACTAACCCTTTCACAGGAAGCTTCAGATGTCAATTATAAACATAAAATACTTCTAAAAATTATAATTTTGTTGCACTAATCAGTTTTGTACTTTACACACTAAAAGGAAAGTTTCTTAACATACATAAACACTGTAAATTATATTTTCTGATGAGAAATGCAAGAATTTCAGGCACAGATTTAAATTCAGCTCACTCCAGTTTATCAAAATGACATATTTTAATTTCAAGGTGGAGATAAGGTTCATTATTTGTGTAATGTTACTGGCACCTTTTGAAGCTGCATGCAGACTCCTTACCTATCTCATATCAGCTCTGTAAAAAACACTCAGTAAAACTGGACCAACAAATAAGAGTTTAATACAGGACATCTAACATGTTGACCAATGATGCCCTGAAGACTTGCGACTATACTACACAATTTTAGACTGCTTGAGGGCAAGTGTCGAGCTGTCCATATGGTTTATCAAGCACCATGTCATAAAAAAAACATACATAAATTGGAGAGTGAAAATACAACTGCAACATTCTTTTCTGCATTAAGTTGAGCTGTATGAACTTCAATACAAGACCCTTTATTACAACAATCACTTGAAAATAAAGACTAAAAACAAACGCCTGAAACAAGTTGCATATGAACTATACTTCAAACAAACAATACACTAGGTACAATGTGATAAAGAACTGCAACTTACCAAGTCAATAGTTTTGGCATACCGTTTGGAAGCATCATCACACCATGTCTCACACCACAGCCACTCTTGTGGCAATGATTTTATTGCCACTTGGTGGATCATGTTGTTTGGCAGATCCTGTAACAGCATAAACCTTCATGACCAACACAGTTCAAATTTTGAATGTATTTATCATTTTTAAGTACACTTAAAGACAACAAAATTTAAAGAGCTCATACATTTCATTCACTAGGCTCTTAATGCTAATGTTTTGTCGGTCTCTGGAGAATGGAGGGTCAATGGAAAGTCCAAACTCTGACACAAAAGTTCACACTTAAACAGTACTCCAATATTGGTTACTTTACATGCCTACCAACAAAATTAACTGTAGATACTATCAAAGAATACCAATGTTATCTCTTGACACAACATAGTAATACCTAAAACAAGCACAATGTATAGAATTATTTCATTAACCAACTTTAATGCACAATTCTTTATTCATTAACAATATGTATGTTACACGATTATCCTCGACATGTTTCGAGCATTAACATGCCCATCTTCAGGAG
>JGI24700J35501_10929768_pt1 | contig 10129 bp, 10 predicted proteins | sample TergutTh196P1_FD_35501 | JGI IMG/M metagenome (IMG submission 35501) | reverse complement strand
GGTATACATTAGAAAGGTATGAGAGGTAAACTTCATTAAATACAAAAAATGTATACCTACCTTTCAAGCAGTTGGTTACAAGAGAATGATGAAACCCACCCAAGGCACATTTTTAGGAATAACTCCTGTGTCCTCGGTCAGTAACGGTCTGTATTTCCTAACTCTACTGCTAGTTAGCGTCACGCGCGTTATCTATACATCAGAAGGAATGTTGAAAAAGTTTGGGGTGCACGTTATACATTAGGTGTGCATTATCTATCGAAAAATACGGTATATGGAATTTAAAGGGCCAGTGGAATTGGACACAGGTGTAGACAGCGTTGCTGTCATAACAGAAACAGTTAAGGAGTTAAGTGAGTTTCAGAAACCAATATTTTGTCCGCAGGTGCAAGGTGGGTTGCAGTAGTGTGGTGGGAGGGGGTGAGGAGGAGGACGGAGACGAACCTGAGGAGGGAGCAGACAGCTGCTGCCAACACGACGCCAACGTGGGTAATTCTGAGAACTCAGCCAATTCATCAGATTTGGAGAATTCGGATGACATGTTACAGGACGATGAAGAAGATTTGATTATTGACCATTCCATGACAAGTATGCACCTAGCCACAAATTTGATAGAGTACTGTCTCACATTATGTTGCAGAATTTGTGTGACATCAGAGAGAAAATTTCTGTAGTCAGTGTCAGCATCATTTGATTATATTTTAAAATACTAGTCTGAAGTCTTCATCTACAAATAATCTTGATTTAAAAATATGTATTACCATTAGGCCAGTTTTCACCACATCTCCCTTGTGATGTACAGTTTATTGCTACAGTTATATATCCGTTTTGTTTACATGATTGTTGATTGTGATGATCTTTGCTAGTGGTGAGTACTCTGAGCTGACTTATACAGAGCAGAGGAGTTTGGAAGGGAGTACAAGAGAAGGCAGAAAGGAGAGAGCATCAAGGGCTGTCATGGCCACCATCTTTGGGTTGTCTTTGTATGGCCTAAATTAAAGGATTATATTTTCAGTTTATCAAACACTGTGTGGAACAAAGCAGAGGCATTGCAAATTTGAATTTCAAATGACAGGCTTTACCCCTCATAAGGTGTGAGAAACACTGTGTAGTGATGCATATAATTTTGGAGTAACACATCTGATTGTGATGTGTAAACAAGTAGATGGCTGAAAAGGGTCATCACCCTCAGCTGTGGTTTTGACAGTGTTTTATTGTCATTTGCGCTGCGTGTTTCAGCCATCATTAGGCACCAGGAAGAAATACTTGTAAACAGTAGGTTATTAATAAAAACAATTTGAAATCTGAGTTTTATATGAATGTATTTCATATATTCATTTAACCAAAAGTTATGTAATAATATTTAATTTTATATTAAAATGCATATTGTAATAGAGGTACTACCACTTTTAAAAAATGTATTAAAAGTTCTTCCTTCCAGTGTGCCTGTAGAACTGCAAAGAGGTAAGATCTGTCAATAAAAACATTGTTTGTATGAATCACTCATTTCTTTTAACTTATATATATAATTTTAAACAAAGTTTTTATTTCCAGATCTTACCTTTTTGTGATGAATTGCACACAATACAAATTTTTAACATGCATGTTAGAAGGAGTAACTTAAATAACATTTTATAAATGAAGTGATATGTCTGTTACATTATGCACTATATTATTTTAATATATAATTCATTATCATTACACTGCTCATTTTAATGTACAGGATGGTCCTAAATTAGTTATACAAAAATTTGCTGTTGTAACATCTGAACTAGACATAACAATTTGGTCAGGTACATTTGTTGCACATAGTCCTCAAGTTATAATGCAAACTGCCAGATGGTGTTCCACTCATGCAGACCTGCTTAGAAATCCTGCCAGTCATCATGGAGTCATATACTGGTGCAGAGCATGCACAGTGTTGTTTGTGGTTTCAAGAATTGCAATTACCCACTTTCGTTCCGAGGAAATTCAGGACCAAGTGTCACAAAAATCACCCCAAAGAATGACTGTTTTAGCATGATACAGTCGGTTCGTTGAAACTTGGCTGTGTATCTCACAGGGAGACAGGCCAGGGTTGACCTCGTGTTGCAGATGAGACGATAGAAAATGTGCGGCAGACATCCATTCGCAGTCCACAAAAATTAAGTAAGCATTAAAGACGTTAAAGACAAAGTTTTTGTTCCACCTCTTCCTGCAAGTTGGAAGAACTGTGGGCACGGATAACGGAAGTGGTTACAACCATAGATGCAGACATGATTCGTAGGATTTGGGATGAAATTGCTTACAGATGGGACATCTGCTGTGTGACACGAGGAAACCACATTGAACAGCTGTGTTTATCTGTAGATAAAACTTAAAAATACATTGCATTTTGTGATGTATGTCATAATACTGTAAGTTTTATACTATCTGTGTTATTACACCTTAGTTTTGTATAACTAATTTAGAAAAGCCCTGTATAATTAGATGATGATATTTGAAGTTTCATCTAAATGAATGTGAGAAATACTGACATGTAAAACTGAGATCTCATTTTTTTTTGTAACATTGTTGGAGGGTATTTTTCTGTTCCACCTGTTTTTAATCTGGTGCCTGGTGATGGATTTTATATGAGTCATAACATGTGTTGTAAATTACAGTAAAATATTGTGAAAATCGTAGTTGTGATTGACAGTTCTTTTTATGCATTTAATTACTCGTATGTACGGAGTGGTTATGTGAACAGAGTAATGGTGCAAAGAACTGACCCAGATTAGAGAGAGCTGACCATGAAAGAGTTAAGAAATCCTTAAATGTCAGTATAGTAAGTACACATCCAACTTCTATATAACCACATAAAATTCAGATGCAAGCTTGATGTCCTCAGTTAGAAGCTATAGATGTCCCTTAATCATTTTAAGTGAATAACAATTGCTGTAGCTCTGACAGTGTAGTATAGGTTGGACAGGTGGCAAAGAGAATTAGCCTAACTTGCTGTCCGGTTACTCTTCTATGTTAGCATTCATTAACACTGTATTGAAGCATTACATCCTGTAGCATTGGTTGTTCATTGTCTGGTAGACCTCACAAACCAGCAAGGAGAGCAACATGATAGCAGTGAAGTGATAGTCCTCACCAGCAGTGGTGGTGGTGGTGGCTCTGGCAGCAAGGTTGGCAGCGCTTACAAGCTGCGGGACTCACGCATCATTGAGATTGCAGGAGGGCGTGAACTTTTCTCACAGAGCAGATCAAAGGCAGCCCGCTGTAAGTCTGCCCGCTACTCGGATGAAGGTGACAAACTAGGCAAGCGGGCTGGAAAGACGCAGGGTGTATGGGAGCTGCGGGCAAGGTGAAGGAATTTCGTAGTATTTTGCTTGTGTTACTGCTGTTGAACCGACAGACTTTCAAGTATGTTCCGCAAATTTTGTTGTAATCTCATCTGGTTGATGCTTAGAGACTACTGTTGTATTGCATCTAGTTCATTGTTACATTAAAAGATGGCAGTTTGCATTAGTGATTATCTCAGATTGGTATGTCATATTTTGCATGCTGTTCCAGTTGCGAGTAGGGAGCAAGTGAATGTACTCTTTCATGAGCTGAGACTAATTGTTGGGTATATGAACAGCTGATATTATAAGTCATACTCTGTGTTAGTAGATGGCTGCCATATGTTGATATTTATTTTTTTTGCTTAATTTGTTCATTTGCATTGTTTAAGTATACCATGGTCTTGTTTTACATCCCTGTTGTGTTGCCAAAAATGGGTGTAAATGAAAAAGACATAAATAAAAAATGATGTTCCCATAAGAAAAAAAAAAAGACGTAATAAATGGAAATAAACCAGCCAAAGAAAGTTAAACTGGAAATGAGAGGAAATAAATTAAGAAGTGGTGTAGATTGGCAAGGGATGTTAAAAGCGGAAAAACCCAAAACAAGGTGTTGGTGTATTGGAAGTGAAAATGGATTTAGTTTATCCATGTTTCTGTGTATGTGAACTATATAGGTATGGCATATAGTGGAGGTAGCAGTGGTTCCATTGACAGTTTACATGTTGTTGCAACCCCTAACACAGTCCTATTAATATTCCCTGCAATGCAGCTAGAATCTCAGAGTTACACTTGTGTCAATCATAAATTGTCAGGACCATAAGGGATTTTAATACTGTAGTCCACAGTAAACCTTGGCCGTAAAGTGGACATACTGCTGTAGTCATAATTGGACTTAGACACAAGACTGACATGAGAGGTTAGCTTCATGCCCTGGCTGCCATGCTGCCAGTGAATGAACCCCTCATACTTGTGGGATAGGAGGGTTGTTGGGTCTCAGAGGTGGTCGGGATGTGACAGCAAGGAGAAAAATCTCTTGCTGCTCTCAGAGTCAAACCTGTAATCTGTGGTCATGCAGCTCGTAGCTTAGTCACCATGCTGTCTGAACTACCGAGCTCACAGAAAAGCATGGGAGGTTACTATGAAACAAAAACATTTTGGCCATTTTTTAAAATTATGATTGGTAGTCTGTAATTACTGAATGGAAGGAAGAATTTGTTTTATCATTAAATTGTTATGAGTGGAATTTTGCCTTTATGTCAATTGAAGTTGTAGGAAATGCAGCTTCAGTGGTCTAGGGGTAGTGCGCTGCCTTTAAGTACCCAAGTTCATGGGTTTGAACCCGGCTGAAGCTGTCAGGATTTTCAAGGGCGAAAGAAAAATCCTCAGTGTGCCTTCCTTTGGAGGGGAAGTAAAGCCGTTGGTCCCATGTCGTGGATTTACGGCATGTAAAAGATTCCTAAATGTAGTGTGGAAGTCGACATTTAGGCAAAATTACTGGCTAATATTCTAACCCACAAAGTTCCACCTTTCGCTGCTTGGATCTCTCGCGTCGTGAGGACATGGAGACACCTGGTGGCGAAAGTGGGAACGCCTAAAACATAAGGGGGGGAAAAGGGTTGCACAATAAGCCTTAAGGCTGTGGTGCATCTGGGGCGTATGCCCGGGGCCCTGATTACGAAGAAGAAGAAGAAGCTGTAGGAAACTGACTTGTTTCTTGTGAGTGAGATGGTCGGGCCAGCTAAGCAGTTTTAGGTAAGTGTGATATAATGCAGCGTGGTTCATATTTGGAGAGTAGTTTTTGTTGCATGTAGCTTGGGGTCTGCATGTTTTCCAAAAAAACATATGAGCCTCATTAAAAGTGTACATGCCAGAAGGGTAATATGAAACAAGTTCCATACTGAGGACCCCAAAATAGGCACTACTATACATAATTTAGTTATTTGGTGACCTGCTATAGATCATATGTATCTCTGCACATGGTACTTTCAAGCATAATATTTTATTTTGAGCTCATTCAGATTCTTGCGTAGGGCACAGAATCTTGTTCATTTTTAATGAACCACATTTGCGTTTGTTGCAGTAAAATGGTAGACTCATAAGTGTAGTAATGTTGATTCCTGTGTGGCAGGTGTGGAAATGATGCGAAGCACAAGCGAGGGCTGAGTTCTCAGCAGCGTGAAGTTACTGAGACAGTATTCTCAACGGAGGTTAGATCTGTGGTGCGGCACCAACATTCTGCTGGCGTCAGTCCTCCTCTGGTGACAGGCGGAGAGGTGGTGGTGTTTGATGATATTGGAGAGGATTGGCGCAACAACATCAGTACCACTGGTCTCTCTTCCACAGGCACTTCTCCAAGCCCACCCGTGTACCACCGAACTGCCACCGATTTCTTCAAGGTGTGGTCACTGGAGTATCACTTTAAAGTTTCTAATGAGTGTCACATAGAAGTAAATGTGTGGCCGATACATCTGGCATTTGTCTGACTCATTAGTAGTGAAGGAATTGATGTCAGAGGTAGGGGCACCTTTGAGGCAGCTGTGATATATTCATTTGGTGATAGGATGATGATGTGATGAAATGAAAGTTTCTCACATGGTGGTCCTGCGTATGTATTTTATGACATGTAAGTACTGCTTTATTGCAGCTAGCAAATATAATTTAATGTTGAAAAATGAATCATTTTTGTGAAGAATAGCAGTGGGTAATGCAGTTATGATTACATTTCTGTGTGTTATGTGCTGACTTGATAATGTGTGAGATTTAAAGAAATTTAAACTGCAGTATGAGATTTAAAGCAATTTAAACTGCAGTATGAGATTTATAGCAATATAAACTGCAGTATGAGATTTAAAGCAATTTAAACTGTAGTATGAGATTTAAAACAATATAAACTGCAGTATGAGATTTAAAACAATATAAACTGCAGTATGAGATTTAAAGCAATTTAAACTGCAGTATGAGATTTAAAGCAATTTAAAATACAGTATGAGATTTAAAGCAATTTAAACTGCAGTATGAGATTTAAAGCAATTTAAACTGCAGTATGGGATTTAGAGCAATTTAAACTGCAATATGAGATTTAAAGCAGTTTAAACTGCAGTATGAGATTTAAAGCAATTTAAACTGCAATATGAGATTTAAAGCAATTTAAACTGCAGTCTGAGATTTAAAACAATTTAAACTGCAATATGAGATTTAAAGCAATTTAAACTGCAGTAAACCTTTCTTCAGTATATGTGTGTTTATCACTTATTGTAATATACATGCAGAAACAAATGCCAGTAATTATTTGATGAATACAGAGAATATAAAGAGGTGCAGTATGTTAAACATGCTGTAGACTTCAATGCCAATATGCAGTCTGATATTTTCTCCTTATATATCTGATATTTGTATACTGTCCTTTATATGGCATTAACATATAAATTATATCAAAGCGGTAGTCAAGAGTAGAAATTTTTAGTGTTACTACGTTATCAAAGAGAAGGAAAAAAAATTCTGTTCTGGATAAGTTGTGTGGTGGTATGAATGTAATGTCAGACATGAATGAGTTTACCATCTCCACCATCCATTAGTGATGAGAAGTGATAAGTGCAATGGGTTCTGTGCATTGTGCCGAGGTGTTTCACCTAGAGAGGAGGAAGTGTAATGTTTGAAACATGGAAATATTATGGCATGTGAACATTGTGGAATTGCTGTATGAAAGTACGTGATTATTTGAACACATGATCATCAACAAATATACTATGAATGCATGAATGCAATGTTGAAGCATTCAGAGTCTTATTCAAGCTACATAATGTGACACTTTTAAGGTGAAACAGGTCTTATAGCAACAGGGTTGAAGGTGCATAGTGTGATGCTAGAAGGGTATAGGTTTTAAGCTGAATAAATTGAAGCCACAAGGTGAAGGGGGGTTATTCATGAGATTCAATCTTGAGTTTCTAGAATTCTTGAAGCTAAAAGATATTCTGCTGAACTAGTGTTCATTTGGATAAATCAGGTCTTTTGTAAGAAGTTGGGCAATGGGACAGGTAGGACAGGCTGCATGTGGCTTTGAGGCTTTTACAGATATGCAGACTGTGCTTTCTTGTGGACTGCAGTGGTGTTACGAAATGCAAACCTTTTTTATTACACCGTACTGAATAGTAACATTCAGCTTTTTATGAGTATAAAGGGTGCTCTTCAGTGACAGATAGCTGTATGTTGGTTTTGTTTATGACAGAAGCATATTAGATGAAGATCCAGAGTGCAGAGTTTTATCAGTTTTGGAAGCATACAGTATCAGGGATTACATCATTGTTATCAGAATGCCACCGGATGAGGTGAGGACCTGCTTGTAATGTCTTTGAGCCCCGAATTCTTTAATTACATCAAGGTATGAGAAAGAAATTTTTGAACACATGGATCATGCAAGAGAAATCAAAGGAGAGGGATTTGGTGGTGTCTTGGATGAGGAAATTGATGAGTTGCTGCAGCCAGTGAGTGACAGTGTAAGTTATAATGATGCTGAAGAAGACAGGCCTACTCCTCCTGTCATAACAGCAAAGGCTGTGTCTAATTACGCATAATGGAGAGAAGCTTTGAGTTGATGGCTGGAACTTCCACAGCATTTTCCAGGAAATTCTTGACAGAGCAGAGAAGGAACGTCAACAACCGTCACTGAGTTAATGATAAACCTAAAGAATAAGTTTGTCAATATGATGTCTGATTTAAGTGAATGAAAAGACAATCTACATTTAGACTGCATTGAAAACAATTATTTTATTCTTTTAATATAATTTAAACATGACATAAAGTTTGCAGTTGCAGTTGTTAACCATTTGAAATGTTGTGTTTCCAGTATGTTCCATATGTGTTGACATGCAAAACTTCTGCACTCTGACTGCACAGTTTGTTTGTGTGTTCCATGTGATTCTCACAGTAAACAATGATGATTTCCCTAAACAGCATTAACTGCTTGGTCTTTATAGTGGGGGTGCAGTGTTCTTACTTTGAGTTTGTAACTGTGTATTTTAAATATTATTTATATGGATTTCAAGCTTGGAATGGAAACACAGTAAACAGATTGATCAAACTATGCAGTTTGAACCTTTAGTCAACTACATTCTTCTGTTCACAGTGATGATATCCCTGCAGGTTTTGTTTGAAAAGTTTCCCAGACTTATATGTATTTAGAAATGAATGATTAAGCCTTTCCTTGCCAGTGATCTATTTGAGCCATAGAGGCAGGACTGCTCATCCTAACTAGCAACGGATCTGGTTGATGCATTAGAAGTATGAATATGAAATATAATGCAGCTGTACATAAAATTTTATTATCAACACTTACTGCTTGTCTTTGCACATCTCGCTCCCGTGTTGTTAACTGTTTACAGTTGTGGTATAGCTAGTATAAGTATGAGGCATAGTTTGAATGTGTGTCTCCAGGTCCTTGTTATCCTTGTGAAATTCTTTAGTGGGCACACTTTGTGCGAAGAGGTATCATGCATGTGTGCGTGCATCTGAAGTGTAAGTCCCTAATTATATATTGAAACAAAAGAATGTTTCAAATCAAAGCTACAGAGAATACTGAAACATTTATGTATTAGTAAATTTTTCCATGAGTCTTACAGATTTCAAGATGGTTATTTTACATTTTCAAACTTGTCTGACATTGCACAATGATTGTTAATACAAATGGCATATCAGAAGTTCTGCATATTGTAGTCCTGTTTTAAAAACAGATATTTATTTCTGTTTTGTAATATTCATCTGTTTTTAGCACTTAGTATCTTTGTTGCGACGTACACTTTTTGACATTTTTCACTTCGTTATTGGTTTCTTGAATGTGTTGTGGTTTTACAGTGTCTTGCTGCTGTGTGTTGTATCAAAACCCCTGCCCACCTTTGTCTCTTCATGTGTTGCACATGTATGTATTTGCACTACTGTAGGCACTCTGGCTCTCAGTATTACTCTGTTCTTGTCATGTGCTGTAATCATCGCGACATTGGCTTTTGAATGTTGAAAGTTACATTTCTTTGGATGAGAAGAGGTTGGTTGCTTCCTGTTTGAGGATTGGCTTATCAGTTTTTCTTACACAAAGTTTGTGTCAGAATCCAGAAAACAGATATGGTTGTCATGTTTGTGTCACATGCAGTGTCCTCTTCAGGCTGTTGACAGTGACCACTGATGTTTCAGCTCTCATTGTTGGTGGCCAGCAACTTCTTTGATCATCTTCAGTGCTTGTCTGCTCTTCATGGAAGTGAGATGCCCTCCATGTCACTGTGCTTTGATGCACCACACTCCACAGATAACTTCTAAGCATTGTGATTCTTATTGTTTTATTTTTCTGCATAAGATTTTGATTTTGGTGTGTGAACAGTGGTTGGTCCTTACATGATACCTGACCTGAACAATGTTTATCGTTCATTTTACAGTATTATTTTGTGGAACATGAACAGTGGTGGCAGCAGCTGAATACACAGCATTCTCAGGCAAAGGCTGAAAGTATAACTGTTGTAGAGATTGGAATGTTGTTTCATCCTGCTGCCCTTCCATTCACACTGTGGAGAACTTCTGAAATGCTGGTCATATATGCCTACTCATTTTCCTAAGGTAGAAACAAAAGAACGATGGCATTTAGACCATTCTGCTAGGAAGTTAGTTTTCTTCTTTTAATGTATTGCAGCAGTATATCACTAACGATACAGCAATTTGTTATAACCCACAGATACAAAATTTTTGACAGGAGACAGAAAAACCTTGAGAGATCATTAATAGACCAACGCTTAAAGCATGTTACGCTTTTTACAAAAATAACAGAGAAGCTTTTTTTT
>JGI24700J35501_10929769_pt1 | contig 10132 bp, 4 predicted proteins | sample TergutTh196P1_FD_35501 | JGI IMG/M metagenome (IMG submission 35501) | reverse complement strand
GGGGGGGGGATGTCATCTTGCATTTGGTTAAATGTGATACCAGTTACTATTTTCAAATTTCCACATTCTACACTTTGATATGAGACATGTAAAAATAATGACTGATGTTAACATGTTAATGAATAATGAAAAGGAAATGCCGTGAACAATCTTCTGTCACTGCTCATAACAGTCACTGGATCATAATCATTAGATAATTCTCACTGATATGCATAAATTGTGAAAATGATTTCATGGTGTGCAGACACAGTAGAGGAAACAGTATTCTTCAGAGATGCTGAGAAAACACTGAAACATTATTCACGATGGAATATTGAATTTTGATCCAGAAACCTTCCACACATGTATAATAGCAAAACTTTTCTATAAACGTTTATGAATTCCATTCTTCAACAAATGCGAATTGCACATTTGTGTAGTTCACACTATGATTAAAAGACCTACAGATGAAACACTCAATTACAGAATAAAACATGGCCTTAGTAATAAACTGCTTACTCTGTACTGATGTTGACTTCAGGTGGTTTTCCTATTGCATTCTGCACCACAAGAAACAGCTTAGTTACAATTTCAATCACATGGCCAGTCTGGAAGACGAAGTCACCTTTCTTCTTGCTGAGGTCACTCTGAAACAGGCAGCCAGGAATGTTCTGGTGGCTCGTCACCTCTGAGCTGGGACTGGGCTAGAAACATACACAATATGGCAGCTACGCTAACAACTACATCAACCAAGGTTACAAACCACAAGACGAAATGATACATATGCTGCAAACAATGGCAATGTATCTCTAGTGAAAAATAACACTACATTGGCACAAGTAACTTGTAACAAGGATTCTAGCAGGTCTGAGTTCAAAATTACTAACATTACATATAAGCATCAAAATGCAGTCCATCTTGTATGCCTAAAATAAAATGTTACATGCAGCAAACTCTCAAGAACTACAGACATCAAGAACCCATAATTACACACATGCATAAAATTTTTTAACTGAGGTACCTGGTTTTATTTTTGTATTCTATTTACACACAGGAAACACTGGTGGCTTTCAAACCAAGACATGCATATTTGCTGGAGGTAAGTCTATAGTGTCACTCAAAACCAATCTGTCAGCTTCCAGATCATGAGTTTGATGCACATTTTGTAATAATGTTTAATATCTCGTGTCTAATTGATTTTTAGGCATGTTACGTGTTCTGCCATGTGAAATGTTTCTCTTACCACCACAGCATTGTTTCAAATAAAGAAAATTGCCTCTGAATACAGAGGGTAGCTGCAAACATACTGAATAAATATAATAATAAATTTAAAAAAATACTGAATAAGCATTCAAAAACAACCAATATGGAGCGTTCCTCCTGATTGGGGATCGGCTAAGAGGGTAACAATTTCACGCCACAAAAAAACCATACATTACAAAATGTTACACAGGACTTTCGACTTGAATGTACCACTTGGAACAACCAACACAATTAAAAATTTGTATGTGATTTTAAACTTGGAAAGTCACGAGTCTCTATGGGTTATGTTCATTGCAAAAAGAAGCAGAACGGGAGGATGTGGAACAGATTCATGAGGCTCAATGAAACATTCTTGTGCAGAGAATAATGAACCTTTTGGTTCCATTTTTAAATAGCTTCTCAAGAAGGATTCTGATCCATGGAGTCAGTTATATGCTCTTGTGTTTAGTGAAGGAACAGACCGTCTTTGTTCCAATCAATGTTTACTGTGACAACTGCTTCACACACTCCCAATTTCACACAGTCCTTGGTCTTGCCAACTGCAGTGTATTTTAGGAACACAAACCCCAAACTGGTAAGAGGTATAGCCAAAGATAAAGTTGTAGTAAGCACATTATAAAGGCACATAGCAGAGTGGAGGCATAAGTCCACCCATTCTCAACCTTAGCATTAGGTAAGTGTGAGTGGACAGCTTCATGTACCAGCTGCTTTATCACCAGGGAAACAGCTTATAGTATGAGCATCCGTGGTTGATGAATGAAGAACCAAGATCAACAGGATTGGAGGAGAACTGTGTGGGAAACCAAGGTACACACTGTATTCTAGAACAAGAATGATGATGAAACAGCCTCTAGTATCCACTGAGGTTGGGAGGTGAAACTTGGAGTTTTTGGAGATGAGGTACAATTTTTCTCCTGCTGCAAATCAAACCACAGTTCCTTGTATAGCCAAACTGTAGCCTAGCCACTATACAGACTATGCTAGCCCAGTTTCCACCTTCACAAGACTCTGATGTATTGTAAAACACATATAATTTACATGAAACTGTAGTTCAATTGGAACTTATCAAAAGGCACATTAAAGGAACTGTTTTGAGGTTTTCATTTATATTAGTCCAACTTCTGTCTCAATAATTCACATGCAGTAAAGAATATTACATACCTTAGGCTGATGACAACATCAACATCACATGCTCAAAGAAGGGACAAAATTTCCCCAGGTTTGCACTGGCAACTGAAGTGCAGACACATGTTTGGCCTAGTTTGAGATAGATTATTTGGCCTATTCAGTCTTGAATTAATTTTACAAGTAAAATACGAGCATACTATACCCACACCCAATATGCTATTCCTGGTCTCATAACACAAACTGACTGACAAACAAACAACCAACTAACTACGTAACTACCTAACTAGGTAGGCAGGTACATAGGTAGGTAAGTAGCAAACTTCATGGAGCAGAGCCCTTCTTGGAAACCCACCAGTTCCTTGGCTATTCCTGCATTTTATGCAGCTACCATGTTCACAACAGCCCATATCTGCGCCTGTCTCTAGTCAGTCCACGCCGTTTCATCCTACTGGTTTAAGATCCATTTTAATATTATTATCCCATCTATGCATGGGTCTTCCAAGTTGTCTGTTTCCTTTGTTTCCCTACCAAAACCCCACATGAATTTCCCTTTTCCCCCTGACTTGCCACATGCTGCATCAATCTCATCCTTCTTGATTTAATCACCTTAATAATTTTTGGTGAAGGGTAAAAATCATGGAGCTCCTCAGCACACAAATTTCTCCAGACTTTCCATTAGTTCCACCCTCTTAAGCCCATATTTCTTCCTCAGTATCCTATTCTCAAACACCATCAGCCTAGATATAATCCATAATCCAAGCATTAATCAATTATGTATAGTAGTACTAGTAACAACAAAATGCAAACAAGAACAGTAAATCAAAATTAATTTACATACACAATGATCTCCTACATGTTTTGGCCAAACAGGTTGTCACCTTCACAGAGATAAAATACAATGGAAGATGGCCACGTGTTTTGCCAAAACACATGGGAAGTCATTGTATATATAAATTAATTTTAATATAGTTGTGCACATTTTGTTGGTACTACTACTACTACTACTAATATATAACCCTCAGCCTACATTCTTCCCTTAATGTAAAGACCAAGTTGCACACTCTTGTAAAACAGAGAATTTTATTTAAGATTACACTGTTTTCCCGTACATGTTACGGTAAGTCTCTTGCAGTGCAAAGTCATATCTCATCTCTCTGATATATACTGCATGCCCTGCCTCTCGCATCCTTCTTAATTTCATGATATCAATCATACCTGTAGTAAAGTTTCATTCTGTATAAGAAGTACTAATACAGATATTTCAGAATTCAAGAAGTATAAACCTGCCCAATAAATATTAAATACTAGAAAACAAGCTCTGATATTTACATGGGAATGAACTAACAAAGAATTTCAACAGGCAGAAAATACTGCTTTCAAGTGCAACTCAGAATGAATGAATGAATGAATGAATGAATGAATGAAAAGAACTCTAACATCTCTTTGTCATTAAAGTCATAGAATGAATTTTCCTGGTTGTAAATTCCTAAACTGTAAATATGTTATTTTTGAGGGATATCAGCCTTGGTTGTTTTGTCATAGCTACAAGCCTACTGACATAGCAAAGAAACACATTTCTAATACAGATACAAACACACTGTGCTATGCAAAAAAAAAAGCTCAGAACTTGATTCAATTTCTATATCTGACTTTCTGAGCTTAAATGACCAACCTCGTGCAACTGACCAATCAACAAACCAAGAAACCAACACTCCCAACCAGTCGCTCACTTAATATTACAATGCGAAAAGACTGACTGATGTTTATATCAAAGTCCACTAGTGGAACCCATTCAGAACCAGTTCAATTTAACTGGTGTCCTCCAATCTATATCCCTAATATCCGCATCAAAATTACCTTTCCATCTACTCTGGCTACTTCAAATGGCCCCTTCCCAAAAGATTTTATTACCAAAATAACATATGTATTGTTTTCTTCTGATCTGAGCCTTATAACTAACCCACTCATAGGAATGGTTATCTAGATGCCGGTTTGCAGCTGCATTATGCATTCTTTTCTTGGTAGCTACTACGATGGCTTCCAAATGGTAATACAGGCAGATCCCTTTTATATGATTTTGTCTTGCACATTTGCACTTTAACACAACTTGTAAATTTATGCCACTTTTAAAATTTACACTATAATTTTTGGTTTAACATGATTGGCATAGATGACCTGTAGTTACAGATATCTGCTGTAAAAGGCTTGCAGAAAGTGATGTCACTGACATGCCATCAGTCATGTGTATGGATTGACTTGACTACATTGGTGATACGAGCATGCAGCTCATGTAGTTTCCTCTTCAACAGCATTAGGGTTTCTTACCAAGATGAGTGAGAAGCATAAATCACCATCGTCTATTGAAATTCAAGTGAAAAATCAGCAAAGGAGTTTCAGCATTGAAGAGAAATTAAACATAAGTTACTTGAAAAAGGTGAACAAATCATTGACCTATGTCATAATGTCAGACTCGCTCATAGTTGCACATATACAGTTAGTGAATGCTGATAGCATTAAGGAAAGTGCCAAGTCAGGAACAAAAGTGTTTGTTTTTGTAGTAAGACTACCACATTCCTGTCAGAAAGAACAGTACCAAAAACTATGGATGTGAGTCTCTTAAATTTTTATTGCATTATAAATAAAGAAATAAATAAATTGTATAGAATTGCATGTAAACTGTATAAAAATGTATATAGACTTCATATACAGTACATACATACTCTATGGGTCTATATGTCCACTAGTGGTATAGTCATACATACTATATAGGAAGAAGTTGTCAACTCCCTAACCTCCCGGAAATACACTGTTTTAAATGGGAATTTTGTGTTCGATTTGCACAATTTTGATTTGTGCGATGTCTTTCAGGAATGTAATCCTGGCGTAAAATTAGACCTGCCTGTACTGTCACTGATTATGCCACTGGTGTCACTATGAAGTACCCTATAATACATTTACTACTACACAGAATAATAAGCACAGAGAAGTACATATAAACAACGAAAGTATTTCTTAAGTGATCACACACTCTGACTTATGAAAATAAACTACATATCTTCATTCTTGTCTTGTGAAACAAGCAGCAGTGATGTGGCTACAGATAACATATATATTGATATTATAATGTGATGCAAATGGCACACGTATCATGCAACTACCTTTATGAGCACTACAATGTATAAAACAGCAGCAGGGCTAAACCACCCCCATATTCATGGGTTCCAGGTACTCTTTCCTCAGCCAGGGTGTGAAGCTGATTATTCACCTCCACCTACTGCCAAGGTTAACAAGATGTGGAGCTATACCTACATTTCCCCATATTCCATAATGACATGGCACCTGAGCATGGGGACTATGTTACCTTTACCTCATATCATATCTACCACAAAATATAACTTGCAGCAGTTTTTTTATATCTGATATCTTACTATTCTCCCTGCATATTTAGTCTCACCTTTGTTAATGTCACTGGGTATCTCATGAACAATTAAATAATGCTGACAAAGTCACATAAAAAATAAGATGTAAAACATGATATCTGAGGTTCTCACAGAGATGTCACTGAGGATGCAAGTCTTCAAGAATGTGACAATGTGTCACTGGATGAGTGGTTCCTGATATTTTGAAGGAATGAACAAAACACTAGGAACCACTCACCCAGCAACACAGCAATACATCCCACACAGCTGAATCTTCAAGGTGTAAAATATTGAAAGTTGTATTTGACAGCATATAATAAAGTCTCATATACCAAGTTCATACTGAAATCAGTCAGGTAGTTTCAGCAGTATTAAAAACAACAGGACAAATGCTTCCAATTTTTTTAACCCTAAACTTGTCTCAAATTATGACTAACAAAAAACTGTTTCTTTTTTCAAGAAACATGCAATGGCAATCAAGACCCATGAATTTCAAATACTGAGGCGTTGTTGCAGAGTTACACCGTTAAATAGTGCAATTTGCTGTACATACATGCAGGCAAAAACTTTAGAAGGGACGAAAACTCTCTCATACATAAGTTAAAAATACGCACTAATTACGAAAAATAAATAGAAAATTAGGCTATGACACTTGAACTAGATAATACACATTCAAGGGTGTCATAAATGTAAACTCTGAGATGTAATAATATATTAAAATTGATTCCCCTCTGTCTCAAACACTACTTACAGCACGAACGTGGAAGACAGCTACATCGTCCAAATATGGACTAAGGGATAACCGGTAGATCTCAGCTGCCGGCACACGATATTTGATCTGCAGTGTGCGCTGATCCAGTATCAGCATGGAGCTTGTTGACAGCACAAACAGGATTGGAACAAACTGTGTACAAATGTGGAGTGTTTTAATTTCAAGTTTTATTCCACTATTTTAAATTTTATGTTCATCATCCCGTTACATCAATTTGGTTTCCCTTACTATAATATACTGATGGACAATGCAATATCTGTGTTCGTTACACTACTGCTTCACATCTGTTAACAAACTAACACAATAGTATTAAAATGTCTTGTAATTGCTATAAAGTGAGACCTGAAGTCATGTCATAAGCCATAAAAGGAGATGAAGATGGCATTAGTGTGGCCATACAATACACTTTGAAAAAGAGCATCAAAAGGCTGAAAGGAAATAAAGAAAAGCAAACATATATACAGATCATAAAGAGGTTAGTCGATTAAACTGAAACAGATGTTTCCACAGACAGGGATAAGTATGCAATAAATGATGAAAGATGAGAAAATGCAGGTGGCTGATGGAAGCTTTACTTGTACAAGTAACTTTCATTCTGCAGATTGGAATATATGAGGATAATAATGTGATGAAAAAATGCACCGTATAATACAACAACAAGACAAGCAATGTCAATATAATGTAACACAAGGCGCATTCATGCAACCATTGTTGCAGTGGAAAAGCAATACATATTACAGAATCTGAGTGTGTATTTGTAACCCCAGGTATCCAGCATGCAATGGGCATGCACCATATTGTCATCTGTGGCCTACTCTGCTGTACAAAATTCTTCCCCATTATCCCATAAACAGTACGGTTTTCGAAAAAAAAAAAAATTATTGAACATAAATGTGTGTTTCAATTTTCTCTACAACATTTGTCTGAAACATTGTTCATTCTAAGAAGAAGTGGGTGAGATATGATTAAAAATGTATATTGGGCCTCACGTAAAGTAACTGTTATTCCTTTCCAGTTTTAATGAAACATGAATTTTCTTTACAGACTGTCAAAAAATACTCAACAATCAAAATTCATGAAAATCCCTCCAGTGGGAGCCGAGTTGTTCCATGCGGATGGACAAATGGAGATACATGATGACACCAATAGTTGCTTTTCAGAATTTTGTGAACACGCCTAAAAATTAGAACCCTCCATTCAGTTCTTTAAATGAGGTTTAACAAAATCCTGCACAAAGGTGAAGGTAATAATTAGAGTGCCTTACTTCTTACATTTGTACTCTAGTGATATCATTTATTTTCTCTCAGCATCTTTACAGTAATAATCAACAATGAATTATCTACTGTTTTAAGAAAAACTGCTTCTTTATTCTCTTCTTTACTGAAACTTTGAAACACATCACTACCTGTAAACCCTCTTTCTTTCTTTCTGTGAAAAGAAAAGTGAAACCCCATTATCCAACGCCCCATCACCAACTTCATTCAATCAAGGTCCTCATATTCTCCCTACACATTCACAGAATATCCACACCCTAGATTGAGATCTTTCGACATAAAACCTCTTCCTGAGGCTCAATGAAACTTCCTTCCTACTGTCTCTACCACTTTCAATCTTTCTTCATCTACTTTCTCCTGAACTTCAGTTTTTTACGCTTACAATTAACTTCAAAGCAAGTTGAAACTTACATAAAATAAAGTGTGTTTTTCCTATGGATACAAATCTGTCTCAACTTTCCTTCATCTTTTCCCATTACCCTTCTCCTACACTTCTGATATCCAGTGCTGGTGTTAATTAGCCGACCAATGGATACTCAAACACCACAACCTGTGCGGTACATCTGACAATCATATGTCCACACTCAATTTTTATAAAGTCCACTCAATTCAAGTAATTTCATACATATTTTATAATTGCAGAAGAGATTCTGATACAGTAGAATGCCTTTAATCCAGACGCTTTGGCAGTTGAAAATAGTCCCAATTATGGAAGCTTCAGCATACTCCTACTCCAGCAATTTCTGCAGAATGAAAACTCCTGGTTAGAAGTCTTCTGGTCCCTCAGCATCCCTGGTACAAACTAAAGGGACCCCGGATAACATAGGAAAGGACCCTAACATTCCTAAAGCAGCAGCAGCAGAAGTAGATACCCAAATGGAATATACCTCTGTTTAGTCCTGCAGCCCCAGTATAAAAGCAGTAACAAACTATTAACTGTATGAACTTAGTTCAGTACAGATACTGTTTGATAATCTAGAGTATTTGATAACTCAGCACCAGTCCTATCCAAAAGGTGGTGGATTAAAAGGAACTCCACTGTATTTGTCTTGAAAATCATGTTCACAGTGCTGGTCTTATGGTCTAAGTGTGTGTGTGTGATGAAATATGTCATAGATATAAGAAACAAGGTTTTTCTGCATACTAAATAGTGTAATATTACCCCCTGAAGAAATAAAGTGATACAATCAACATCTTACAGTCCCTACGGTAAACAACAGAACAAAACCTGTGATCTTCTAAAAGCATGTACACACACACACACACACACACACATGAAACAGCATTGAACTTCATCCCACTAAACTGCTCATTTATAAACCCAACATATGGACATCTAATATACATAACAATACAGCATTTTGTTTACTCCTACATGTTTTGGCAGAACTCTGTCTTCTTTAGGGAGTCTCCACCAATACTTAAATCTCACTAAAATATAATACATTACAATCGTTATACATATGATATCTTAGTTATTTCTGCAGTTAAATTCAGAAGTGTCAGATCTAAACCTACAAAACCAAATAAATCAGAAAATAAAATAACCAAGGAAACATAAAATATCATTTACATGAGCACAATATACAAAATGTCATTTTGTTAGTCATTATAAGCAAGCAACCATAGCAAGACAAAGAAGAAGAAAAAAACACCTAACCTTCCCACTTGATCTGGTGATCTTGTTTATGATGTCTGCAAACACCACATATTGGTCGTTGGTCTCTATACAGGCCTTCTTCCATTGGATATTCTGTCTAAGGCGAACATAATCCCCCAGGAAGGGATGTGACACACTTAAAATAAAACAAAAACTTGTATACTACACAGTTTTATAAAGTTCAACTATAAAGTACATCAGTGAATCAGTTTACATCCTCACCTTCGTGGGTATGAAGCTTTCCTGTCCTTGAAGATAATACTAGCTGTCACTTTTTCTCTCATTCTATTTCTTGCTGTTTGGTCAAATTTGAGACGATATCTGTGACACTAGAATTAAAATAACCAACATCTAGTCTGTTCTTTACTGACAAACTTTGATACTTGCTCATCTTGAGGAATCACATTGTAATGTAAGAGTACGTGGGGGGAACCAATAGAAACGAGACTAGTCTCAAGGCCGCCGAACGCGGAGGAGTGGGAGAAGGACAACGTCAGTGCTTCTTCCCTAGACCCTCAACTGTCAGTAGTGAGATGGACATCTTCCTGTAACAACTCTATCGGCCGCACAGTCAGTTTTCGTGAAGGTAGTTTTTGTGACCCTGTCGAAATCGTGATGTCTGATTTAAAGGAACAAA
>JGI24700J35501_10929770_pt1 | contig 10134 bp, 5 predicted proteins | sample TergutTh196P1_FD_35501 | JGI IMG/M metagenome (IMG submission 35501) | reverse complement strand
TGCGGACGGAGAGAAACGACAAAGCTAATAGTTGCTTATCGCATTTTCCGAACACTCCTTGGAACAAGTAGCGCGTCAGGACCATAACCTACATAGTTCTGTCAGAAACACGCCTAAATTATTAGTATTATTTTCAGCAAGACTCTACTCTACAGGCAGATACACGTAAATCATATATCATATATCATATCTACATGCATAAGTTGTATTAATTTGGGGCAATTTAGATAATGTATCTCCATTATCCACAATTTCTTTATTGATTTTGTCCCTAATTGTAAAGCAGAAATGAAATTGTGATACAAATTTTGTGTTTATTGAAGGACATGTTATTTCTTGAAACCTCTGTTTTGTTTTCACATTGTGCCTTATTATGACAGCTTGTCATTCTGCCACATCTGAATTAGTGATAGGCTGGGCACAGAGCGGAACGGTTTCTTTCTGAATATGTTCTAAATGGTAACAGAACTTTAGATGTTGTGCAAGAAGACAGGCTTCAACATTGTTTCTGATTCAGAAATGAACTGTAACAGGAGAGTAAGTATGCAGAAGGCAGCTTATCTTAATTGGGTCAGCTACACATGCGTATAATATATGCATATTTATCGAGAAACAAGCTCGGCGATTGTGGGCTTGCAGAAAAGGACTAGCACGTATTTTTCTCTATAAAAACTTTATGAAGATCTGAAAATTATCTGCTGTTTATTATGAATTCGAAATGCCATAAATTAAAATAATTAGGAGAACCGCAAACTTTACACACAGTAGGTACTAACAAATAAGCCTGCTTTCCATCTCTTTCTCAATTGTTAATTTGGAGGTCACGAATATTGAACAGTGCAAATTACAGTTTGAATTCGCCGAAGTTACGTGGCAACAGACTTCCAAACACATAAAAAAGTCAATAATGTTTGCAACTGTCAGCATGTATCGGTCATAGTGTTCAGTTGTAAGCGGTGAGAAAGGAGCGAAAGGAAGGTTTTGAAGTTCCAGAATCAAGTCTTGTAGGAAGTGGCACTGTTTCAACTGGTAAAAGGCGACTTACCGCAGGGGAATATTGCTTAAATCTTCAGGATCGAATAGTGGAAGATTAATGGCTTTTCGTTTACAAAAACTGGTAATTTTTGTTTGCTTTATCAAATATTAACTACATATTTACAGATCCAATAAGGATTTTCTAAGTCCCTTATTTTAATACGACAATTAGAAATTTCGTATGCTGAAACACATCTCATTTTTCGAATTTTTTGGAACGTGTGATTTATTAGTTGTGTCAAAATTGATTTTCATTTTCTATACCTTCAAAGCTATTTCTTCTTAATTTGTGTTTGGAAAAACTATCTTGCTTTTGGCCTTTCTTCAGTTCTTTTCTTTAATATTTAGTCAACTGGGAATCTCTCTATTTCAATTTTACACTTGGCAAGTCAGATATGTAAATGTTTGTCTACTTAACATGTTAGCAAATTCTTTTATCATCTTCTTGTATCTAATTAATATTTTTAGTAATATCCTCTTCCGCATTTCCCTTAATATTTCTTAGTATTTATCAAGAATTTTGCATGTGTCTAGAGGTGTTTCGAGAAATCTCAACATTATCAACATATGGCAACATTAGACAGTAATACCATTTCCTTCTTCTTTTTGGGACCCGAGTGTAGGGCTAACAGTAATGGGCACTTGTGCACCTGAGTCTGTATTATGCAAAACGCCCTAGACGAACGGATTGGGTGAAAAGGAAGTTTTGGTATAAGGGAGCGGTGAATTGTTCGAAACTCAGATATTTTTATGTTGAAGGCCTAAAATCTTGATTTTACTAAAAAGAATGTCATAAGGTATTTACTCAGTTGTATACTATAAAATGATGTGAATAATATTCTGCTGGTCTCAGATACAGCATCGGTTATTAGAGAGTTGGTAGTCCCTAAGCTATCATTAATTACACCATTTCGTAATTTATCAAATTTATGTGAATAAAGTCTGTGTATTTCGGATAATTAATTATAAAAATTGTCACAAAATTCTTCCCGCAATTTTTGTGGAGTTGATTAAATATTGTAGCTTAAGATGGAAGAAAGGCACAATAAATGGCATGAAAGAATTTCGACAAGTTCAGTAATTGTGTTTTTCTACATTTGTAATTTAATTTTATTTTTTTCTCACCGAAATATTTGTACTCTGAAATTAATCTTGTCAAATCTGTACACATAAGGTACATTGAGACTTAAAAGGCTGCCTTTATATCTCACACAATTAATGGTACTTTAATTTGGAATTATAGGTTCTCTTTTCGCTATTAATTTTATTGCCTTCTTGGGCGTGGTACCGTGTAATTTGGTAGATTATATGAGCTTTGTAGGAGAATACATAGCTACTTGAACTGCATGTAATTCTTAAATGTATTTAGATTTATGTGCCTTTCTACTGTAAAAAGTGAGCCATTCTAATTCACCAGAAGTTGCTTACATATAGAGAACTGTTAAAAAATATAAGCATGGAAGATAATTTTTAAAATACAGAAGTTTAGAAATTGGGTTTGTAAATTGTGCACATTTATTGCATTCATATTCTATATGAATATAATTTTTTATACATTTCCTAGTTATTTCCAATGCAGATCATTGTTGAAATTACGGATTCTAATGGGGTGGAGAAGTCTATGATTCCTTATGGAAGCCTTGAAATGAAATTCTACTTTTGCTCCAATCACAGTACTGAAACCCTCTTTTGTAGAGTAAATTATGTCTTATTTTATGTCGAAAACCTTCTAAAATTTATTTATTTTTTACGAAGGGGAAACTGTCAAACGTCGATGCGTTGTTTGTGTCTTTCTTGTTTGTTAATATAATCATAAATCTAAATACACTAAAAAATATTAATTTTCAGTCGAAAATAACTTACATACTCAGCAGAATACATATAATTTAGAATGTAATATGGTTTAGAAAACTATCTAAATTTTGATCATATTTGTCTGATTTGGAATATAAGTTATTTTGACTGAAGTTTTGTTATCGAATGAGACATAACACAAATAATAGACAAAGAATATACCAGACCGATAAATGTTAATGATGTAAGTACAGATATGAAATTGGGGGTGTACACTTGGTTTCCACATCAAAGTTCATACCGTTGTACTGAGATGACTGATATCACCCCATCACTATTTCTGCACAAGGACAGTTCACTATGGAAACTGATTTGTTTCCGGTAAATATCAACAACAGCCTCAACGGATGTGCTGTGAAAGCAGCTGTAAGAGAAGGTCATTGTGGTTTTACTACGAAATATGTTCAATACAAGGATTCCAATGGGAGTGTTGGGAGGTATATAAAAGGCTCGGAGTACGATTTACTAATAGTCGATTATAAACAGATGAACATGCCTTTTTTTCTTTTACCCACACCAGAATTGGAGAAAGATCGGTAAATAATTTAATTGATGCTATGTTTACAAAGGAAACTTGTATACCCTTAGGTGTTCTGGGAACCAGTTATTACAGTGACCAACTTTTAGACTCCACTGATACCTACTGCACCATGAGTGTCCGCTGGTATGTACCCTGCTCTGTCAAGCACTTTCTGTGGAACTGTGGTTAGTTCTGATCATATCAATTGTGATTGCGGCCATTTCGATTACACATGTTGGGCGATACAGCTGCACGTCGGAGTGGCAAGGGTACAAGACACTGTCAGTTTCGTTGACCAACGTGTGGCCTGTCATTCTAGGGGTGTTAGTGTCAACGATGTCACCCGCACCGTCACTACTTTCGTTGTTCCTAGCTTGGGTGTGTTTCTCTCTGGCCTTCAGCACAGTGTTCCAGGTAATTCTCGCAACGTTTCTTATTGACTGCGGGTAAAAACGCCAATTCAAAACCTGGATGAGCTGCCTACCCACCAGAATACAGTTTCATTTTTGAGAATGGTGACGAAAAGGAATTATCATAACTACAAAGAAATCTTGTGAATTTCCCATCGTATAATTTAGTGCGAACTTGGCAAAATGTCGGAAGAATTTGTCAGTTTGATCGTTGATATGGTTGCTGAAGAAAATTAAGTTAATGGTACCTATGTTGGCGAGAACTCTGAACCTTAGTGGTGCAGGTTAGAAGACGGGGTAGTTTTAAGCCCCGGCCTAGCAGTGATAATGTTTCATGGAGGCCCAATGATGAGGCGATTTAATGAAATTATTGATCGTGTTGTTGAAGTAGTTCTATACGACTACTGAATTTCCCTGCGCATTAACAATTTTAAATTACGTTCCCTTAAGATAGCTCTCGTTCACCCACTTAATGGATACTACAGCTTCAAACTTTATCACATGCAACCAGCCTATGAACATACATTATACACCATAACATATATAGAATATCCCCCAAAGCCCCAGTATGTTACGCACATTTCATTATCACGGTTCATTCTTAATTTTATTCGTTCTTATGTATTGAAATTTATCTCACAACATTTTAAACAATTGTAATACAAGATATCGTAACCAACAAGTGTATCAATTGTACATGTTTACCTTTATAAAGATCAGCCTGAATATGTCTCCAGTAGAGCGAGCCGAAACATGTAGCTGAAAGAATATGATTGTTAATAAACTAATTACGTGAATTTGTGTTAGACTACATTTTAGACATTTTATATTTCCACATTATCTCGGAAGATAGCTATCGTTCACCAGCTTGATGGATATTACAGCTTCAAACTCTATCACATGCAACCTGCCTTATACCTCGTTTTGGTGGTCTGGTTTTTTTTTTGTCGAGGTGTTATTTAATCGTGTATTAAGCAAAAGCGTGTGAAGTTGAAACTCTTTGGGCTGCTACGTAATTTTTAATTATGGCGGTGTTTACTCAGGGCTACGTCATACACAACTTGCCAGCAGCCAGCGATTTAAATTGAAGGTGTTTATATTACTTAGAAATGGAAATGCTGGGCAATCCGTTTCTATCTCTTTCGACGTCTCTTAGACGAACGGAAGAATTTCAGTTCCTTATCAAAAGGTATTTAATAACTTTATTATTTACACTGACCGAGTTTACTTGTGGAATAGAAAATTAAAGGGGGAGTGTATTTCACGACGCTCTTAGCTGCAAACATAATAGTTTGTGAAATGTTATGGTGGTTCATAAAATAATTTGATATAATCTTTGGGAAACAAGTCGTGTTCCATTTCAGGTATACTTCTTAGACAGCCTGAGAAAAGTGGTTTACATTTATTGTCTCTGTAGCTCTTGTACTATTAGTAATTCCAAAGTTACCGCTGTAACGGTGAACTATGTATTTATTGTAACAGCTTACCTGATATTTACATGTGATATTCCGTTCACTGTCAGTGATATGAATGAATGAAATTAATATCATTCCGAACAAGATTGCTTTTTTTGGAAAAGATAGAGTAAATTATTCTGATTGAGCAATATATTTCGATATAGAATTGAATTCTGAATTCTCTTAACAACTTAAAACAAATCAGACAATGTATATTTACTTAAGAACCTCGTCCAAATATTACTTAAGAATAATTAATAAATAATATATTTATTATAGACCTTACATTAAATTACTCAGTGTATGCCTTCATGTTACTAAAAATAAATAATATTCTCACTAAAAAATACACGTGATTTCCGACTGATACTAATTTTATTTATGTATAATTTTTTTAAAATTCCTTTCATGACAATACCACACAAAAATATATACTGTTATTTTCCTTAAATATTTCACTGTTTTACACTAAATAACACTTTATTTCACAACAGATCGTAGCGTTTTTTATTTTATGATTAATTTCCGACCTTATGTTGTCGAAAATAAAAATAATATATTTCCTGTATCTCTTAAATTAAAGACAGCATTATCATCCGGAACGCTGGTTTGCCGTACCTACAAACGCGAGCTACGTCACATCCTAAATGACTGTAATTACATCCAAAGCGAGTACCTGAAACCTCAGAACCTAACGTGTTTGCTGGCCGCATTTCACCAATGCCCACAATACCGCTAAACAAGATGCTGAATAGCAAGGAATGGACACGTAGCAGCACATAGGGCAAGCCACTGCATATAGTGACATTTCTCTTTAATTAAACCCTCTGTAAACTTCATTTCAAGAATATGAATATCTAGCAAACACATATGTGTATAAGAACGCATCACATGTTGAGGTCTGTATTTCATTTCATTTAATTTTCTAATAATCATAGATCATAATATTTATGTTTATATTGCCGTTAGAAAAAAATGAAAATTTTATGGCACATAACTCTATGTCTTATAGAAGGAACACATTTTGAAAAGTGTTAAAGGAAAGGAAAAGAAATTTAGTTAATTAATTTACAGAGTAAACAATTATTTTTAAATCCAGTATGCAGTAAATTGTAAACCAATATATAAAATTTAAACAATATTTTCTTCTTTCTCCTCTCGCTCTGCTGGCAATCTCATGTATACGAAGACATATTTTTTAGTTTATTGATATTACACAATTGGATTCACGCAATTAGACACACAAAATTAGACACACGCAATTAGAGACACATTTAAAACACAAACAAATTGACACAAAAAATTAGACACCACAATTACACCCACCCAATTAATCATACACAGTTAGACAAATATTTTGCTTTAGAAATGGCACTAATCCTGCTGTGTTTGTCACAAGAGCGCTACCTCTACCTTTGAGATCATTTTCAGGTATTTGACACTGTAAAACATTCTTTGTCGGAGGGTGGTTTTTACTGCAGGGAATAGAACACGGTTGCTGATGCGAGGTCAGAGAGTGAATTCAGGCTGAATTACACCATTCAGCCACTTTTCAGACAGTTCTTTGTTTGCCATCTAACCCGTGGAACTCTGTGGAATAAAATTCCATCTCTTCTTCTTCTCTTTAAAATCTTCATTTGACTTCATATCTCACTTTTAATTTGCTTTCGACCTTCCACAAATTAAGATCATTCGAACTTCCCTGGCAACAATTTAACAAACTGTTACAACCGGTAGTAGAACTGGGAACTTTACACACAGAAGATACTAACTTACCTGCCTGAATTCTGTCTCTCTGTCAATTGTCATTCTGGAGGACACGAATGTGGAACAGTGAGATGGACTAGCAGTGCCGGTGGCTCTGCGCTATAGTGACATCTTGTAGAGACTAACGGTACTACGTCGATATCAGGTTCTTGCAGTGACTACTGCCGTCTCTTGTTCGAAACCGTTGAGTCTTTGAATTCGTCGAAGTTCCATGCATCTGGCTTCCATACACGTAAACAGATTAATAACTTGAGCGATAATGTTCATATATCAGTCAGACAGGTTAGTTGAAAAGATGTGAAACAAAACGAAAAAAGATTAGAAGTTCCTGATTCTAGTCTTCTGGGATGTGACGCTGTTTCAACTGGTAAAAGGCGAGTTACCGGAGAATAATAATGCCTCCATCTTCAGTATAAAGCAACATAAGGAAAATGTATTTTTATAAACATTTGTTTACTTTGCTTGAGTTAATTAAGGACTAACAACTTAATTCCAGATACAATTACGATTTTTCAGTTCCCTCGTTTTAACATGACAACAAAAGCTTTCAATTGCTGAAACATATCACATTTCTGATTTTTTTTGGAAGCAATAACTTTTCAGTTCTGTAAATATTGATTTTTGTTTTTTCTTACTTTGTGTTACATTCCCCGCATAAACCATCTTGCTTTGGGTCGTTCTGTAGGTCTTTTCCTTTAAAACTTAATCCATTGCAGATCTCCATATTTCAATCTTACACACGACAAGACACGTTTAGTTACTTGTCTCCTAAATATGTTAACAAATTATTTATCAATTTCCTATGTGCAACTGTTATTTCTAGTTGCTGATTTTCCTTCATCTCGTTCATTACTTCTTAAAATTTATCATGTATTTTGTATGTTTCAAGAGCTGCTTCGAGGAATCTCGAAGTGATAAACAGATGGCAGCATTAGATATTAATGTCGGATGTTCCTAATAGTTGTCATCAGATTGCAGGGCCATCTGAATGGGACTCTTAAATAAGAATATATTTGAATTACGATAGGCAACCTGGAAGAACCACGGATTGAGGGATTTGGGGGGGAGGGGGGTGTTTGAAAGGGACGAAACGGAGATATTGCTTAGGTGTTTTTTGGTTATGATCAAGGGCTAAAATCTGGTTGTACGTGTATTAAAAAGCAAGTCAGAAGTTGTCTGGTCAGCCGCACACTATAATATGGAAATATGAACTGTTTAAAATGTAGTCTAACACAAGTTTCAATTAGGTAGTTTATCAACAATCATATCCTTTCAGCTACGTGTTTCGGCTCTCTCACCCGGAGCCATCATCAGGCTGATATTCATAAAGGTAAACATTTACAACTGATATACTTGTTGGTTACGATATTTCCTATCACAATTATTTAAAATTTTGGGAGATATTTTTAATATATAAGAACGATTAATATTAAGAATGTAATAATAAAATTTATATATTATTTTTGGGTTTTTATGGAGCTTATTCTACATGTATGTAGGTTATGGTGTATATGCTACTTAGAGATGCTGGAGTTTCTTCTGTATGAAAGTATAATGTTCAGGTTTATCATCCCCATTGTGTTTTATACTAATGAGGGTGTGTAAGTCCGTCAAAACACAACTAAGTAACGTAAAACATTAGTTCGACGGTGACGACATGTTTCGGCCGTACTTGGCCATCTTCAGGTCAATATGCTATCTATAATTAACAGTTGAGAAGAAAAAACATATAACATATGCTTACTTAGGGGTATTGCATATTTGTGTTGTTCAACGAGATCTCGTTGTTTACCGGATTAAGCGTTTGGTGTAATTGGTTAAAGTATGAAAGGTTTACTGTTGGATTATAAACGTCACTGAAAAAAACTGAATAAACATGAAAGGAAACATATACTTTAACCTACAGTGCATACAGAGAAAACTAACACCATACTACGCCAAGATAAAAATTCCGAGCAGCTCCCCTGCCGCCAAACACACTCTTCGAAATGCGCAAACCATAAGGATAAAGGATGAGATAAGATTCCTACACATAAAGAAGCAACAACTGAATCACCAGCTATTCAGGCTACACCTGTCTCTAGCCGAAGCATGGGATAAACTATGGCCCTTCATCCAAGAACGAATTGAAGAAAATCTCCAGAAGATAATCAAGTCCAAATATAAAATCCTAGATAGCAAATTACTCAGACTCACCCAACAGCAGACAATAACCCCCAATGAACCCCACCTCTTTTTCCCCAAAGTAGTCAATAACACAAATATAACCTTCTCCAAACCCAACTGGACCTACTAAACAAAGACCCCAAGGACAACCTACACAGAAGGAAAAAACAATGGCTCACAAACCTAACACTAGAAACCGAAACAGCCATTAACAAGTTACCTGCCCCAGACAGAGACTACCTCAGAAAACAAGCATCAGATCACCTAACAAAACTGAAGTCACAATACCAAACACAAACACCCACCCACCACTCTGAATACAAGAATTTACGTTCCATAAAAACAAAACTTCAGGAAAACGACACCACCATCCCTTCTGCAGACAAAGGTAATTACCTAGTCATTTTACCCACACAACAATACAACGCAAAAATACAAAACTTCATAAACAACAACAACAACTTCCAAACCTCAACTTCCGACCCAACAAATACCACCAGAATCAAATCATAAAGGCCATAAACCGCAGTACCACCCTCATCCCACAAGACTACAGATGGAGACTCATCAACCTCAATCCTTCAGCTCCTACCATAAAGGGATTCATAAAACTACACAAGACCGACCAACCCATCCGCCCCGTTGTAAACTGGCACAACGCCCCAGCCTACAAACTAGCGAGACACTTCTCCTCCTTGATCACACGTTACGCCCCACTCCCGAACACCTTCAGCATAAAAAACACCTCCAGCCTAATCCAGGAACTGCAACAAACCCCCATAACCCCCAATTCCACCTTTTCTTCCCTCGACATCACAAACATATACTCCAACATCCCAGTCACACAAACAAAACATATCTTAGATAACATACTACACCTCAACCATACAGACACCAGAATAAAGACCGAACTCCTAGACTGGTA
>JGI24700J35501_10929771_pt1 | contig 10135 bp, 8 predicted proteins | sample TergutTh196P1_FD_35501 | JGI IMG/M metagenome (IMG submission 35501) | reverse complement strand
AATTATGAATATAAAGACTGAACAGCTAGCAGGCAAGGTGAAACTGATGCACATGGAACATTCAAACACAGATACCATACTAAGTAGTACATGCTGGAAACCAAAATATCATATTTACCCAAATGCAAAATGACTCTAAATGGGGGGGTGAAGAAGGGAAAAAAATCTGCCAAGGGAAAATGTACTTATCAAAATCTAAGATAATCTCTCCAGAATAAAATTCTATTAAGAAACAATATTTTACTATGAATTTCATACACTTAATACAAAAAGCACGTCAGATTCTATCCACCTTTACCAAACAGTGTCACTGTCTTCATCTTCACATTCAGTACCTTCCTCTTCATCACACTCACTCCTAACATTCCCATCCTCTTCACTGTCAAACCACAACATATCATTATCAGACCCATCCACTGCAATGGATACACAGCACTTCTTAAAACCTTTCACAGTTACTTCTGGTGAGATGTGCTGCCATGCCCTTATGATTCACACTGACTAAATACTACATTTATATTTCTTTGTTTATAAACTTATTTGAACCCATGAAGATTCAAAATCTCTCCACAGATGGTGTTAAAAATTTTAAATATATGTGTTCTGATTAAATGTGGTATATCTATGATCTAGTCAGTCTGAGTTCATGACTCCTTTTATGGTTTTTAATTTGTGGATAGTTCCAGGTTTTATTTCTGTGCCTTGTAGTTAATTTTTAATTTTTCAACAGCCATTTTCCTGTTACTACCCTTGGACTAGATCTGTTCTCAGGTACATATCTCAACAAATTACTACTTCTATGGTGTTCATTGATTGAGAATGTCTCAATCTAGAGGGCCAACCAGGTTAGGTGCTTCTTTGCCTGATGAAACGGTAACACAGTTGGCTTCTGAAACGTTGCAATTCTTAAAAAATTAGATTATGGACAAAGTTCCAAAGAGAAAGGCTGTGTCAGTTATCTTCAGTTGTCCAATGTTGTCTCTTTTGGATTTCCTGACCCTTGAAGATGGGACTGATAGGATGTCCTGATTTCATAAAATTACCATTCAACACTGTGTAATATTTCAGAAGAGCACAGGTCTCACATGACAATTTGGCGATGCAGGCCTTGTTTTGGCTCCATGATGTCCAGTTTCGTGCGATCTGGTGTGGGTGGTCCAGTTCAGCGCTTCATATATGAATTTCAGATGACCTCACATATTTAAGCAACAAATTTAAGGAAAAAACCTCACCTTGCATTCGAGTACATATGGTATATTGCACAGCAGTAATATTTCTGTTTACAAGATAAAAAGGAGCTAAAAATACCTTACATGGAAGTCATCTATGTCTGTCTGTGACCAAGAATTAGTGTGTTAACTGCCGAACACAGTCTTATAAAATCCAACACATAAACCTGACTGGAATTTGTTTTCCAACTGCAGTTTTCAGCTATACTGAGTCATATTAAAGCCTAGTTTACATATGGCCATGCATAAATTTTCCCATGTATCCCATGATTTCACAGATTGTTCTGAAATTGAACATGGAAGACTTTCACTAAATTTTGTTTCATCATTCCTATCTTTCAGGGAGCTTAACACACTTAACACAATGCCAACGGTATTTTTGTGTAATATATGATGGAGTACTTTTTAATATACAAATTACAACAGTACAATATCAGCCATATCAGCTTCAATGGGCAACCTAATAACTGTGTGGAGAAAGTGAGAGAAATTGCAAGAGAAGTGTTGTGGAGAAAACAAAATTCTCCAACAAGTACTGGGTTACATTTATGACCCAGCACTTGACCAGTCTCAGAATACAAGATGTAACTTAAATCTTCATGAAAGGTTACTGTATAGGATAGTAAACTTCTATTAGACTACATAACATCATATTTTACAAGACAGAATATTGGAAACATTGAGGATGGTTACAAATAGTGAAGTGACAGGATCTGGAAGGAAGTTGACATATCTTAACAGAAGGCACTACCCAAGTCAGGATAACCAGTTTATATGTGAGAGTCAAAACCTTCAGAACAGTCAGTGTCAGTGAACAGAGTCAGGAAAATCAGTTCATGAGTAAACAGTCATGATTGTCAGTTTATAAGTGAAAAGTCACAACAGTCAGCATGTCAATGAGCAGTCACAATAGCCAGTTCAATGAATAGTCAGGATAGCCAGTCGGTCAGTGACCACAGTTAGGACAGCTAATTCACCACTAAATTGTCATGCCAGCCAGTTCTTTAATGAACAGTGTCAGGGTAGCCATTCAGTCACAGAATACAGTAAAAGCAGCCAGTTTTTCTTTTGACCCAACTCACACAAGCTCTCACCTCTTCACACTGTCCATACAAGTCCACAACTGCATAGCAAACAGCTGGGATATCACAAACAGCTACACCCTGGTCCACTCCATTGACAAAAAGGTGAAGTCGTGATTCACCATCCACTAGTATACCCACCAGATGAGATGACTGCAGACTATCAAGGTTCACACCATAGCAACCCTTCACCTGCACAGCAATCACAATATTTAAAAAAAAAAATGTTGTTTGTTCATTATGTCCTGTTAGGTCATGTTGTGTTGAATGTATATGAGCAATTGCCAGTGGTAAATTTAGCTACAGGGAACCAGCAGTACATATATTTTGATAGTCTTCAACTTGCTGTAAACACATGTTTCCAAGACACTGTCAGCCACTGTGTACCAACAGCCACACAAATCTCTAAAATGCTCTGAAGTACAGGCTTGGATTATGGCAGTACTTCATCCTGACATCAACAGCTGGCAGCATTGTGCCTGTCTGTAGTCTTCACTGACTACTGCCCTCCACTGACCACAAAATGAATAATATTTATTGATATATACCAAAAGAGATTTAAACTGAAGTACTGCATTACACTGGTAACCGGTGAACAGCAGTTAACTTTCTGCCATTTAAATGTACCTGCAAAGTTTGGCACGATGCTAATTACAGAAGGCTTGAAAGGGCTAAACAATTGATGGGCACAATTCTGCACCTATTTCTCAGATGGGATCTGGGAACCACATATTTAACAAAAATCTAGAAGCCACCTCAAAATTCTAGGTGTATAAAGGGTGACATGAAGCAAGTTCCATAATGAGGACCCAAGAGTATTAAATGCCATTGTACCAAACCTAGTCACCAAGGAATTGTGCACTCCTGGTTCAAGTGATTAATACCATCCGTTAGCAATAATATTGTCACCAGTTCTTAACTTCAGATGACACAGAGGTAAACAGACCTACAGAAGTCACCTGAATACACAAAGCAGACAGTTTATGTAACAGTGATCAAATGGAACCAGCTCAAAGCAGTTCACATCTCCAAAACAGAGTTACTCAAGTTACACTTGAATAGTACCCTATCATTTATATCTACAACTGCAGCTCCCTTTGTGTTTTGAAAAAAATCTTTTTACAGTGATTTCTGTTGTTTGACCAGTCCATCTCATGCCTCCATTTGATACCACTAACAATATTACATAAAAAATACACACTGTGAAACTGTTCACAATGCAATTTTTCCCATTGATCCTCTACTTCACTCTTCTTAGGTCTAAATTATTTTACCAGAATACACATGCTTCTCAAGAAAACCGCCAATTAGTGTATTTGCTTCTCAATGTGAGGCCATGCTTCAGTCCTAGAGTAGACCATATGGGATTTGTGGTGGACAAAATGGCACTGGGGCAAGTTTTTCTCCAAGCACTTTGGTTTTCCTTGCCATTTATTATTCCCCCAATACTCCATTCTCGTACATCATCAGTTGCTGGTATAGAAGGTTCATTTGAGCCCACAGTAACAGGGGACTCAGCCTTAACCTACAACTACAACTAAACTGGATTGAGTATTCTACACGTCTCCTTAGAACAGGCTGTAGTATTTCCATTTTAAGAGCAAAATCATGATATGTGCATAATACTTACCTTTATACCATTATGAAACAGACAGTCACTGCAGAAAATCCATGAGCTTTTCTTGAAGCCAAGAGCAGTGAGGGGAAAATGCGACTTTTCAGGTGACTGACATGTAATGCCACACATCAATGATGACACCCAGCGAGGATTCAGTGAGTCTATTTGCACCTGAAAGTCAAAGCAATAATGAATTGTTCAGATTTTATCAAAAATATGTACAGGAATGTTTGAAAAGGAGTACATTATCTTGAATATTACTTTCCAATACTCCAGCAAACAAATTCAAATTCAGAGTCAATGTGTTTATATTCATATTACAGTAACTGACTGACTGAATGATACAACAAAAATGTACAAACTGCTGAGACATGCCATGTATGATAAATGAGGAACAAAGTTAGATAGCCAGTATCCAAAACACAAGCCAAGCCAACAAGAATCACCTGGAACAGCTGATCCCTGGGCAGAGGTTTGCTAGAAATAACAACACCCTGGTTATAGCTTGCTGTTCGCTTGGCTACCCTGCGTCCCTCCCCCAGCTGTACATTGCGACCGTGGTTCTCATGGAACTCAAAGATGATGGGATGAACAGAAGCTTCAGCTGGCAAATGGTTGGGCCCAATTGTACACAGACTCATTGCAGCAGCCAGAGATGGGAAAGATGAGTAGTCGTCTAGTTTGCCATCACAAGACTTTGAATGGCTTATCTCTGCACCACTCAGTTCTGTAGTGCTGACCTCCCTAATAAACATAAGATCCAGTAACAAACCAAGTCAGATACAGCATTTCATTACGCAATTGTACTCATGACATATTCGATTCATATTTCCATTATTAATGTTCTTAAGTCATTCCAGACATTTCAGATGTACAAATCCTTCAAATCTCTTAAACAAGTATGGGGATATGAATATCACATACGGGAGTCGAGCAGACTGCACAGTAGGAGTTGCTGTATCCAAGAGCATTTCCAGTGAATCATGCAGCTTGCTGGAACGAAGTGACTCAGCCATAGCTGCAGCCATAACACCATCACTTCCCTCCACCTCAGTGGGGCCCTGGATAGATCGCACGCTTGTCACAGCCACACTCTGTGTGCTCCCATACAAGTCCACAACTGCAAACACTCGCTGCAAAGAACAAACTGTAAGACTATAACTCACATGGTGTGGAAATACACTAATCCCATCAAAGCCATGTTACAGACCCCCACCTTGGGCAAGTTAGTGGCTGCTACTCCCATGTCTTCCCCATTGAGGAGGAAGTGCAGACTGCCGTCTCCATCCAGCCGCACTCCAACACGGTTCCCTGTCACCAGCCATTCCAGACTTGGACAGTAGTTAACTTTGAGAACCGTCGAATTCCGGCGCACTTCATTGCCTAGTAGTAGAGAGGAAATTTAATGAACAAATGCCATACAATAATATAAATTTCAGAAGCTCTCAAAACACAACACCATGCCTCAGGATATTCAAGAACATCCACCACCACACTAGTGTACTTCTCCACTCATTTCACACCACTGAACTATCTCATGCATTACAATATTACATCCCTCTTCCCCAGTCATAAGTGTACCAATGTGCAGTGAACTCCCTAACAATTGGGATCTGCACTTTACATACCCGTGATGTACCAAGTGTCAGCCATAAGGCTAAATATTGTGGAAGGCAGATTGCCAGCAGCATAACTGTCAGAGATCTGTAGTGATGTTACTCCAATACGCAGGGTGCCAGCCCATTGTAGAGTCATCTCCTGGATGCAGACTTCAAATGTTTCATCAAGTTCCACAGCACTGTTGCTAAACACCAAACCATGGGCATAGTCGCGCACTCGAGTAGCAACCGTGTTGCCAGAGCGCATTATCACATTCTTGCCACATGACATACTAAACCTGCAAGTTTGGACAATAAGCCTGTACAAAGTTTGCTGGCTTCAACGTATGATGTGCATCAATCAAAGAAAAGGGGAGGTTTACATGTCACACAGCAAACATATTAACTGTGGGGAATAGAGTCCTCCTTGAGAAACTGATGTCACTCAGCTGTTCAAAAAATTGCCATTTATGACATCCAAATGTTCATCACTTTGTTCACAACAGCCTACCACTAGACCTTACCCTGAGGCTGACGAACCCAGTCACATCATCTCAGTCTATTTCTTAAACCCACTGTAATAGAGCCTTTCCTACCCAGATCACTTCCCTTCAGATGTAGTTTAGTTAGTTAATTTGTTAGTCAGTCAGTTACAGCAAACTACAAGACCAATAAGGGATGCCATTGTACCTGTGGGTATTTTCTGGGGGTAAAGGCGGCCAGTGCGTAAGGCTGACAATCTTACCACCATCCTGTACCGTTGTCATGAAATTTGGGAACCTTAACTTCCTGGAACCCTCTGGGCCACTCCAGGCCTGTAATGGGACTGACTGCTTGTACCTGTGTGTAGTTTCCGAGTTGGGATGACTGTTCATATTGGCTTGCTGCAAACTGACGGGCTGAGAGCTGTTTTCACTGAGTGCACCAACCATGTGTGCCGTGTTGTCACGTCCACGATCAGGCTGGATGATTGAAACCTGTGCACATTGCCCATACAGGTCTACAACAGCATACACGTGTGGAGGGACCCCATCACAAGCTGCACCCTGATCAACCCCATCCACATAGTAGTGAAGTGATTCATCCTCATGCCGCATCATACCTGAGCCAAAAGTAGTGAGTAGGCTTTAGTGAATAAAGGTTACAAATAAAAGACACACTAAGAAATATACAAAATGGTCACAGTGGATGACAATAAGAAAATACAGTGAAATATCCATTGTTTCAGAAGGGAATGAAGGTAAAAAGATAAATGTGGGTGAATAACTTATCAGTAAACATTAAATACATCACAAACATGAGAAAAGAAAAACAAAAAATAACAACTATGCATACTTCACCAACAAAAAAAAGGTAACTATAATACCTATGTGCAAATCACTCTTTACGCGCTCTTCACAAAGTAAAAACTAATGCCTCATGTGAAGACCACATCTGTCCATCCACCTGGGACCCCATAACAACTGAAACAACTGTCACATTTTTATAACATTCCAGGTACGTGTTCTTTCCAAAAAGATGTCAATCATGTTTGAGTTTTGTAAAAATACATGCAAGGAGAGGCATATTTTACTGAAGGACACCAATAAAAATTTGCCAGTATTTTCTAAATATTTATCCAATTTAGATAAAATTCAGGACAAGACATGTCCACAAAAATTTAATGCATGATTGTGAGTTTCATGAAAATCTGCACAGTAAAAGCCACCCTTTACTTATAGGCATACATGAAATTATACCCATTTCTTTCCAGGGGGTAAAGATTCAGCACATGGGATCTCAACATAATGCTGTTCAGCATTTGCCAGTTTTACAAAAGTCAGCAGAGGGTACATCACACTTTTCTTACAGACGAAATAAAGTTACATTTATGTGTATATCAACAACCTTCTCATGTCTGTCCTTCATCCTCACCAATCCACCAACATTCCTCACTTGGCAATGGTGTGGTGACATTTCTTAAGCATTGTTACTGCTGCAACAGTAATTATAACAGTAATTACAAGTATGGGCAGATAACCAGTACTTACTTTCCAAAAACTTCAAGTTATTTTTGCTATTTTTTTCTCAGAAATTATCATTCTGGGCATACTCTGGGTCATGATAAAAAATCATGTGTAACTGATGCAGTGAAACTACACCTCCTGGAACACTGCACCTGATGTACTACGTAGTTATACAATGATTACACAGGTGACTTTTCAAGACCAGAAAAAATGAACAATAATTGTGATACAACAACATGGATGGCAATGATGGATAGAGGATTCACTGTACATTTTTTTTGTATGTGATGCCATACAGTCTGGTAGATAGACCACTAATGTTTCGAAGGAACATACCATTCCATACATGTATTAATGAGAGAATACTTACATTTTTCTATCCTCAAAATGGAGGGACTAAATTCCCTGAAACTTCGGTGCCTATCTACTAGGCTGTAGCATCATATCCTAGAACAATGTAAACCTGAACAGTTGATGGTCAGAACACAAGGGACTTGGAAGGTCAGTGCATGCTCAACCGAAGTCAGGTCTAAATATATTAAACAGTCCATTCACACAGCACTCAGGACGCAGAAAATCCATGTGAAGACAGCCAATCAGTATTCTGAATATGCTCTGAAACCTGTCAGAAGCAGGATTACTGCCAGGCAGCCTGTGCAGTTTTGTTACAGAAATACTCTTGATTTTGAGAATGTAATGTGTCACACGTACTTGCTACACCTGCTAAAAAATTGTCATATAACAGCTTATTTTAATCAGAAACTGACATACCATCATTTACAGAGTTTTCTAAAATTAACTGTGAGTGAATAAGAGTTTGTATGTATATAAGAAGAAGTGAATACCTAATTAAATATTTAATTGCAGGTTCATTTACTGTCACAATTTATGCGTGATTGAACTATGGTATAGAAAGTGTTAATAATAAATTTGACCACACTCAGGTGCAAGCTATTAATGCCGCATATGCTAATTATAATATTTACTACAGCATGACCTGCTTGCTCAAGTTACCAAATTCATGCAGTACAAAATACAAAAGATGTAATTTAAATCACTTATTTATACCACCAAAAACATCTTGCCACCTACTGACATATTTCTGTGAATACATATCAAAATTCAAGCAAATGATGCTCAGCTCTGTTAATTTGTCAACACACCACCCTAACAATCACTGCAATATTAATATCATACTGGTACCTCATCACAACACTGACCAAAATCATCAAGGAGAAGGATAGCAGATTAGGAGCATTTGCTAAGCCAGTGTGAAGCCACAATGATGTTTTCTGTACTGTACAAAACACAAGCCATGCCATCTGTTATCACATACGTCAGGTCTCAAACCCTTACCAATACGTGTGCCAGCTGTCAGTGAATCAAGATCACAGCCATAGCCATTCCGTAATGTGATGCCATTCTGCATGACAGCTGTTCCTGACAGCATCCATGTATCATGATTGATGTCAGTCATTGTGCTTGGAAAATCCAAGTCTTCAGGTCGGATTGCAGTCACCCCTATAACAGAAACAAACTAATGAGCTCCGTGGTATGGACCATACCACAGCTCAGGCAGTTTATCTTTCACCTGTCACAGCACACACTCAGGTTTGATACCAGGTAAGCCCATGTGGGCTTTGTGGTAGACAAAATAGCACTGGGATAGGATTTTGTCCAAATACTTCTACTTTACCCTGTATCATTCCTCTAATGCTCCATACTCAATCATTCATCTGTCAGTGACACTATACAGTCTGTACAATTGACAGCATCATTAAATAACAAGCTTAAAAAAAAAGAACTGCATGGTACAGCTCTCCATCAGTCATTTGCCTACTTTTATGTAATTTATGGTTGAAGATTCAAGTCTTTTGTGAAACGACGAGGAGTCGATATCAACTTTTTTGAAAAGGAACTTTCTTGGATTGCACAGACCTTGAAGATGGTGGCAGCAAGCTCCTCTGAAACAGCAGTTAACTATTTACCAGTCAACATACAGTCACACCCAGAAGACTTGAATCTTCATCAACACCAATGCAAGAACTTACATCTCATCTCGCAACCTAAAAGTTCATCTCTATCTAGACAAAGAGCCTGCCACTGAACCAGCTCGATCAGTGAATGTCATTTCACCCTCCTATCATGATTATGCTTTATAAAATTTCACATTAATTTAAGGTCTGAACATCAAAATTATGTATGCACTTACTGCTTCTGCCTTGCATGATACACAGCCCACCTACCTCATCCTTCTTGACTTAATCACTAACGACAACATTACATAACTAGTTTCTTGTTTTTTTTAATTTTATCATCACAATACCTGACATGTTAGAGCGCATACAAATCTAAAACTGAATAGCTGGTCAGCTTACAGTTACCATGCTGCATAGCCAAAATTAATGTTACACTGCATTAATCTTTAAACAACTCGGTTGGTACTTATTTTAGTGCATGATTTAAACAAAAAGTATTATTTGAACACCTGAAAGATAAAGTTATGTAAACTTTAGGTTCATGTGACCGTGCATCGTTAATATAGGATAAGAAAGAACCAACTAGATGCCACAGGTATAGATGTTTATTCTCATTAACTCAA
>JGI24700J35501_10929772_pt1 | contig 10139 bp, 11 predicted proteins | sample TergutTh196P1_FD_35501 | JGI IMG/M metagenome (IMG submission 35501) | reverse complement strand
TATTCGCGACCCCTTTAGGGGACGTTCGGCTATGAGCCTCAGTTAAATGCCTCGCTGCGCGACCCTTTAAAGGGTCGTTCGGCGTCTAAAGGTTAATTAGGTGGTTTTGTGTTGGGTTCAGTAAGCATTGATAAAATGTAAACTGTAATAAGTTCAATGTGAGGTGACAAAATTGGTGCTGTGTGCTGAAGAGGCTACACTACATTTTCATTGCAGTGTGAAGTTGTTTTATAACAGTGACTTGACAGTGGCATTGACTCTTAAGACTAAACACTCTGAAGCACAGTGGTTATTATACGTACCACCTGCTCACAGAGTGTGTCATATATTTTTTATGGTTCTCAGAATAAACAGCAGTTGTTTCCCCTGACAACATTGACTGTTTGGTCTTTCTAATATTGATACATTATGATTTGTGAGGTAGGAATTTGATTTAAATACTTTGTACCTGAATTACAGAATTCAGAGGGTTAATTCTGTGTTACAGATATCACAAAACAAGCTGTACATTTCAATGGTTGAAAGTGTGCTGAATACACCATTTCTGTACTTCTCGTACTCATATGATATCACACACACAATGCAGAGGTTACACAACACCACGCCAGAGTTTTTGCAGGTATGTTTTTTTGGATGCATAACTGTTACATGTTAAGGTTTTTTTTATTATAGAACATATAAGCCCAGCATAAATGCTGAACTGGTCTAGGCGTGCCTGATATTATAGGCATAATTCACAACATCATAATGTAAAAGTCCCACTGGTTCTGAGTGTCTTCGAATAGAAGTTGATGATCTTAGCTGGGACAGATGTGAAGAAGTATGTAACAAGTTCAGATATTCATGCATTCATTTGTGTTGAATACAAATGAAGTATTGTAGTCCCCCCAGCTCTTGATACTTATCATCAGTGCTGCATGTTTCAGTTCAATAAACCAGCATTGGGCATTACATCACAAAAATTTTAAAAACATCAATTCATTTGCAGTATGCATTGTTAGCGCATGAGATCTTACTAGTTTACAGATATTTATTAAAATAATAAATATATTTGTTTGTAGTATAATATAAAATTCAGTCTTTGTTCTGTGTAAAACCTCTTCACTGTTGTGTTGTCTATTTAGATGAATATGTTAGATCAGATAAAATCAGAACTCTATATTTTTGTTTTATTTTTCAGGTCTTGCTCATATTTAGTGAAAGAAATTTAATGTGAAACCATTCATCTTAAAAAGCTTGTAAGAAACAAGTAATTCTAAAATTGGCTGAAGTTTCATGTCATTATATTCACCTCACCACTGAAGTGAAGGGTTGTTCATTGACAACTGCCTGTTTCATGATTTAGATTTTTATAGGAATTTTGTACTTGTTTTAGTTGAGTGTGTACTGTTTATTTATTCCTTTATGCTTAAGTAAATACTCTCCTGTAAACAAAATGTATTTTCAGTGAATAGTGATACTGACGGAAGTAAATTATAGCTATATAAGTTGTGTTAAACTTACGATTTACATTCACTGCTGTGTTTGTGTGATGATGTTAGTACATCAGGTAACTGAATACAAATGGAATATAAGTTGAGCCAGAACAGGGTGACCAAGATTATCATTCCTGATTGACATCACCCATTATGATCGCATTGAATAAGGCATTTTTCAAAACTCTACTTTTGTCGTTAATTTGATTTTTGTTTTTTGTCTCAATATAGATACAAAAACTTTCTAACATATTCATAGGCCCTCCCTTTTTCATTAAGTGAATGACATTCATGTGATAGGGCCCATTGAATCATTATTTTAAATTATATGCCTGACAAAGTTTGACCTACTGTTACCTGTTTTAAATCTCAGAATGTTCTGTATATCTGTGGTAGAATGACTGGCTGTTTGTCCCATGTATTTCTTAACAACAGTCTGGGGACCAAAGCTGGTATAGTCCACTATTTAAGTACTTACCTCAGTTTTTTATTTAGGTTTTAATGAATTTTCAGCAGTGTTCCTAGTTTATTTGTATGCTTTTAGATTGGGTTTTCTAAATATTTAAGTAATGTGTTTAGTTTGTCCTGTAAAACAGGGTAATAGTATGTGAAAGGCATCCAGTTGAAAATCATTCCATGTGCAGTATTAAAAATATCATGAATGTCATTCATGTAACAAAAGAGGGAGGGCATATGAATATTTTAGAAAGATTTCATATCTATATTGAGAAAAAGAATGATAAACTAATGACAAATGTATGTTTTGAATGGTACGTCATTTGACGCGATCATAACGGGTGCCGCCAGTCAGGGTTGGTAATCTTGAGTCACCCTGTCCTGGCTTGACTTACATTCCATTAGCATTCAGTTACCTGACATATTAACAGCGTCACACAAGTGCAGCAGTGAATGTAAATTGTAAGGTTAACACAACTTACCTAGGTATATTGCTATACTGTAGTTACAAAGCATATATATCATTATTCACTGAAAATATGTTTTGTTTACAGGACAGGATTTACTTAAGCACGTAGGAATAAATAAATAGTACACAGTCATCTAAAATAAATTTAAAATTCCTATAAAAATCTGCATCATGTAGTAGGGAACTGTAAGCAAACAACTCTTCACTTCTTGATTTCAAAATCACCCTTCACTGCAGTGGTGAGGTGAACTAATGACATAAAAGTTTTGCAAGTTTTAGAAATACTTGTTTGTTACGGGCTTTTTAAGAAGAACAATATCGCATGAAATTTCTTTCACTAAATATGAGCAGGGCCTGAAAACATAACAAAACTATACAGTTTTATTTTACCTGAGTTAACGTATCCATCTAAACAGAAAACACAACAATGAAGAGGTTTTACACAGAACAAAGACTGAATTTTTTATTATACTATAAAGCTATAAGCATACAAAGTTATACTCCAACTGTAGCACTTACTGGTTTCTTCCTTAAATTTAAATCCAATTTGCTGGTGATAAGAGTTGTCGGCGGCAGTGGCTGGCAGACTTTCAGTAATCCAGAGATCAGTCACTTGTGGCAAAACAGAATATTTTGGTTTGGCTGTGTGATGGAATGGCATCACTGATGTGCAGTCTGCAAACTTAGCACAGTAAACTTCTGTTAATATAGGATACAGGGACTGAACTTGTGCCGGATTTTTGGATATGGCAGTTTATCAGATATTCATTACTATCACTTGGTACCTCTACTGACCTTAGTTCTTCATAATTGCGCTACCAGCCATGAGAGAATGTTCACTTCTTAGTCATTTCCATTTTGTGGCAAAAGCACTTAGCTTTTGCAGTTACTTAGGATAACAAAATAATTTTTTTATCACACAAACCAAAGTAGGTAAACCCAATAGCATTTTTTGCAATGAATTCAAATATGTTGTTAGTTTTTTTCCATAATGCAAGGTTTTTAGTGACACGTGGTTGAAGTTTTAAGAAAACCTGTATTTATATTGTATTACATAGAGTTTGTATATTACCTTACAAGAAACAGTGGATGACTTCCTGCTATATTTTGCATGTGGAATGTTTCTTCTCATGGTCCAGGAATAATCAGCCAGCATACTGGGACTCCACTTGCCTTGGTTCCACTTTTCCATGGTGGAAATATCCTCGTGAAATTGCTGTCTGTGCATATTGCTCACTCCCCCAAGATTTTCTTGGAAGAAGTCTACATGAAAGTCTAAGAAATGCACCTTTGAAGACATATTACATTCCATAATGGGATTGTACAAGATCAGACACCAAATCACGATAGTTTTCTGCCTTATGATTTCCCAAAAAATTGGTAGTGGAATTTTTTTAATGATTTTCATGCTGGTTTTTTCCACTTCACTTAGCTGTTTTTCAAGTTATGCGTCCTGTATTAACTCTTAACTCCAAGAAATACCCCTTCTTTGATTTTTTCATCACTTACTGAGGGAAACTTATTTTTAAAATACACACATCCAGCCCCATTTTGATCCATTGCCTTGATGTGCAGTGGAGGTAAATAAACTTTTTCAGGGTTGATTAGTGGAATATTTACTACATTTTTCTGTCCTGGAATGAGTGATACTTGTTTAGGCCACTTTTTGGATGTAATGATGTTTTCTATCTGTACTATCCCACTTCCATAGCAAGCAACAAAACTTTGTGTGGCCGAGCAAGAGAGCAGTGACATTTAAATCCTCACAAATGTTCCATTTATATTTTTCACACTGGACCTTTTCCAAAAGTAGTTTCATACTTTCATAGGAACTTTCATGTTGACGGCACAGGCTGGGGGGTACAGGTGGGAATTTATTCCTTTTACTTAGAAGCACAGCTTTTAAGCTAACATTTGAAAAGTCGCTAAACACCACTCATTTGGATCGTGCTGTTGTACAAGAGTGTCTGTAACAGAGGAAATGTCATTGCAAAATACCAGATCATTTATTTGAGAGAAAAGTCTTTGAATTCATTTTGGTGTTTTCAAAAGACACACATTTCAATATCTTGGTGGAGAAGATTCCATTCTCGTAATTCTGGAACCAAAGAGTTCAGCTTGTTTTTTTAGACAAATTAAAATCACGGACAAGGTAATTAATTTTGTCTTCTGTTAATAAATGGGGTTCAAATGAGGAACAACTTCCTTCAAATGTCCAATCACAATCAAAATTGTCCCCGTCTTGCTGCCCATGATCTTCGTCAGAATTAGAGTTATCATCGCTAAAGGCCAGATTTTGCAGAGGCTTTGGTGCAAGTAACTGTTCACTGTGTGGAACAGGCGTCATTGCAGATGGCAAATCTCGATATTTCACTGTGTGTTTGGATTTGGAGGTGATCCTTGTTTCATTTGTTAAACAAAGGAACGGGATGAGTGGTCTTTTGGTTTCCTCCCAACTATGGGAATGGCAAACAGCATTTGGCATGATCCATTTACCCATTCTGTGAGAAGTCTCACACATGTTACACAACAAATATGAGGGGCCCAACTTTTATCTTGGTCTCCCACTATTCACCCAAAATAAGCTCTTAACATTTCTTATGAGTGGGGTAAAGTTTTGCTTCTGGGATTTGAAGGTTAGTTCACCACACATGTAAAAGAAGGTGTCAGGATGATTTAAACACTTCCTTGGCACGGTGAAAATATAATAAAGACAGTCCTGTTACACAAAACACTTCTCTAAAAAGAACACTCAACACTTGCAACTTTTCAAAACACAGTCCGGTACACCATTAGCAGTGCAGTGTTCCTCAAGCAGAGCTTACTGTTAGTTTCATGTCCCAACATGTCAAAACATGTCTGAGCTTGCACAGTCTGGCTGTTTGTGATTGGGCTCACATGCTTACTGTCTTTCTTGTGATTAAGTTTTCATGCCCACACTTTGTTTGAAATATAATAAAGTGTATCAGCCAATTTTAAAAGTTACGGGTAGGGCGACAAGAAATCTAATTTTGCTAAAATTGCATTTTGAAAAATTCTGTCACACAAAAACTGGGTGGAAGAGCAGTTCTAATAACAAATTTGAATTCAGCATGAAAAAAATATATAAGAAACACAATTTATTTTGAAGCTTTCCACACTGTGCATGTTTGCACTCAGTCTGTTCTTTTTATTCCTACTAAATGCATAAAATATGTTAAATACATATATTTATCACCAATTGCCTCCTGCATGTTTCAGTGTTTGTTACACCATCTTTAGGGACACCATTGCTTTACTTGCTCAAAAACTATATCCTTTTTGCATTGTTGTAAAATGTACGGTTAAGGATTTTAACAAACATTTTTAAGATTTTTAAGATACAACAGGACGAAATGCATAGTGTTTTAAACATTGTAACAGCATTGTAAATTTTAAAAAAATAGGATATATTGTACGTATTACAGCAACATTTTAAACAGCATATAGTTTTTGAGCAAATAACACAATGATCTCCCTAAAGATGGTGTAACAAACACTGAAGCATGTAGGAGGTAATTTGTGATAATTACACTGGACTACAAAATTTAACTTTTTTTTCGGCCCACGAACTTCAATAGGTGAACTTAGCAGTACTTTTTATGCTGAATTCAGATATGTATACAGAATTTTTCTATCAGGCAGAATTTCAAAGGTACAGAGGACTCTATTTGTGCAAAATAGTTCTTTATGTACTAATGAAACAGGCAGAAACTTACCTCTAAAATATAGAGGCGTATGACTTGCGCCGGTAATTGGCTTCAGGTACATCCCTCTTCAGTGTCCATCAATAGTCTGCCAACATACTTGAGGTCCACTTGCCCTGGTACCACTTTTCCATAACCAAAATGCCTTGGTGAAATCTTTCACCGTGCTTGTCACTGACTTCGCCGAGATTTTCTGGGAACAAATCCAAGTGGGACTCCAAAAAAGTGGATTTTCAGACTCATTGCATCCCATAGCTTTGTACGAAGTCAACAGGTCCTGACAACATCCTGATAGTACGCTGCTTTGTGATTTCCTAAGAAGTCCTTGCAAATCCTCTTAAAAGACAACCATGCATTTCTTTCTGTCTCATTCAGGTCTTCATCGAACTGTTCGTCTTGCATTAGTTCCCTGATTTGGGGTCCTATAAATATACCTTCATTGATTTTTGCGTCACTCACATTTGGGAACTTATTCCTCACATATTTGAATCCACGGCCGGTTTTATTCATACCTTTCACAAAGTTTTTCATGAGGGCCAGGTTTATGTGCAAAAGGGGCAGAACAATTTTCTCCGGAAGAATAAGAGGAAGATTGATGACATTTTTCTCGCCTGGTGTCAGTGATTTTCGTTTAGGCCACAGTTTCTTTACATAGTGATTCTTCTTGTTCCAGCTGTTCCACTCGCACAGGAAACAGCAGTATTTTGTGTACCCTAGTTGCATTCCGAGTAACAGTGCCACAACCTTGAGATCACCACATAACTTCCACTTAAATTCATCATACTTAATCTTTCCCAACAGTAGCTTCACGCTTTCATAACTTTCCTTCATGTTGGCTGCATGAGCCAATGGAACGGAGGGGAATTTATTTCAGTTGTGGAGTAGAACCACCTTCAAGCTCACTTTTGAAGAATCAATGAACAAGATCTGGGTTGAATTCATGGCCAAGAACTTCCATAACGGAACAAACGTCATTGCAAAACATTACACCATCTTCCTGGGAGAAGAAATTCTTGAATTCTTCATGGTGCCCATGGTAAAAACACACCTTATTGTCCTGGTGCAGAAGATTCCAGCCCTTTAAAAGTTGGATCACAATCCATATTGTTGTTAGCTTGGCCTACATATTCATCACTTGACTCACTCTCAGTCAGCGTCATGTTTGTTGGAGGGTTTAGCACAGGTTACTGCGCACTGTGAGATACTGGCCTCATCGCAGACGGTAAATCTGGATGTTGAACAGTGTATTTGGACTTCGCTGTTACACCAGTGGTCAGGCAGAAGCAGCAATCTGAAACTTGGTCCGTGGGCTCTCTCCAAACCATAGGAAAGGCAAAAGGCATAGAGCGTGAACGTTTTGCCCATGCCGCAAGACTCGTGGCACATGTCACACAACAAAAATGGGGAGCCCAAATCTTGTCCTGATCACCCACTTTGCAGCCAAAATAGTGCTCATAGCACTTCTTAATCAGGGGTGTGAAAGACCATCTACGGTATTTTAATGTCACCTCACTGCAGATGTAGCAGAATACATCCAATAAATTTACTCACTTTCTTGACATATTAATGGTGGAACAAACACTACGTACTTCTGAGACGATAACACGCTGAGCTCTGGCCAGCAACTTGCAGTGGACTGTTTGTCACACGTGTATGACATGTGACAGTTGGCTTGCTACATCACATCCAGACTACCTCCTACAGGCCCCCAGTGACTCTCATATGTAGGCGTGTGCGGTCACATAGTCTGATGCAACGCAAAAGGTGTGGGTGATAGATAAATTCTGGAAACATATTCGAATTCAGCGTCCAAAAATACATAAGAAACAGACATTTTTCCTCATGGGCCAAAATCTTTGTTGACCAGTGTTATATGTATTTCACATATGTTGTACATTTAGTTGGAATAAAAAGAAGTGATTAAACACAAATTAGTTGTCATGTGACAAAAATTATGTTTAGCAGTGTTATTGTAGGCCCAGTTACGAGTTTGCCTACGGTACTGATATAACACCTTGTCCAGTTGCGCTGTTGGTTCTGTGAATGTCTTTCACTTGAAAAGGTCCTTCACACTTTCACTTGGTGCCATAAATGATCATATTTGGCCTGTATTGTAGATAGTTGACAATCCAACATTGTGTGAAGGCATAACCTCTCTTTGATTTTCACCTCTTTGAAGCCTAAGGTTTTTGTGTAATCATTGAAATTACCATTTTTGCTTGCCAGCAGGGCTGTACGTGAGAATGTGAGACTGTAGTACCTTGTTTATTCATCTTTGGATCCTCTGAAGCCATTTAGTAGCTCAAACAAAGAGTAACAAGTGACACAATGGAAATAAATTTCACAGTAATGCTACAGATTGTGCCAAACAAGTGGTTTGACCTACTAGTTGTTTTTGATGCCACCAGGGTGTGGAACGATACCAACTTATGAAAACTTATAAAGTATCAAGCTTGGAGAGAAATTGTGTGCTAGTGACTTAACATCCAGAATACCCAACTTAAAATAATGGAATCAGTACATGTACAAATCTTGGGACTATTCCCTTCAAGTGTTAGATTACCATGGTTTCTGGATTATGGATTGAAGAAATTTTGCTGTGATATGATGTACCTCATACATTCCCTCACAACTTTCTCTATTGATAAGGAACTAAAGTAATTTGGAAATGAGCAACTTTGGAAAGGATCACAAACTGAGGTGCTTGAGAATTGTTTTAAAATTTCAAACAGTGTGGATTGGATCTTTTTTGACAGTGTATTTTTCTTTAAAATTTTTTGATTATAAAATGTATGAAACACAACTTTTACACAAGAACATACCAAACTGGGAATTTTAATTGCAAAGTAGCCTGGCTGTAAGGTAGTGAGTTGGAAATACACCCTTTGGCGCCGAAAGTTGACTGTAGTAGACTTGCAGCGTGATGCTTAAAAGCTGAATGTCCACTGAAGTCTTCACCCCAGAACACGCAAAGTAATGGGTGACCCTGTAACTCCAGGTCTTCTGCAGAGTACATTGGGCATTCAGTTGTGGCTGCACAGGGGTAATAGGCTATATGATAAGGGTTAATATATTGTATATGACTCATATTAATGTTATTTTGTGGTTTTCACAATTTTTGCTCTTCTTAACAGGTAATACTGTAACGTACAGTCATTTTGTTGTGTTGGCATGAAGTGTGTAGTGTGGCACATCAAGGAGGAGAGGGAGAAATAAAAATGTGTATTCACATAAAAGACATTTTTAGTGCCACACATATACCCAGTCTTCAACATCATCTTGAAGTATTAAACACACACACACACACACACACCCTTTAGACCTCTTTGTTCAGTCAACAGTCACACTGCCAGGCAGACAGCGTGATGCACAGAGTGCACCAATATGATGGTAGTAAATTCCATATAGAATTACCACATAAGACAAGGTAAAATGATTAGTAACCAGAAAATGACATTAACGGTTATCAGACGAACGCACCGTGTCCTTGAAAGTCTCCATCCTACGGAGTTTCCCTTTAAATCGTTGCGCGTGTTTGACAATAAGCGTTTATATCTTGTGAACCGAAGATGATGAAATAATGAAATAATCTGAATTTTTTTGCGAATAAATCAGTCACATTTCAGTTCAAAAAAATATTAAGTAAAATTGTTTAGTGCCTACATGCAGGAAGTTGATATAAAAGTTCTATGATTTTCAATTTATTTTACTTACGTTCCTGTTTTGGACCCAATGCATGCACAGAAAATTTCGGCTTCAAGATTTGTGGAGTTGTGCCTTGGCATAGTAATGTCAGAAATAATAATCTTACTTCACACACATGCCTTACTTTCTCAGAACTTCACTAACAGATTTTTTCTTCACACCACTTGCAGTTCACACGCGATATTTTAACTGTGTTGCTGTCAAACCGAGGTTGACCAACCTTTGTTGATTGCTGTCCCCGTCTACCGAAATGCGCCATCATTTCCAGTGTATATTTACGAGGAGGAATCGAGAGTCTATACACATTTC
>JGI24700J35501_10929773_pt1 | contig 10149 bp, 7 predicted proteins | sample TergutTh196P1_FD_35501 | JGI IMG/M metagenome (IMG submission 35501) | reverse complement strand
GGGGGGCACTCAAGTTACCTGGTTGTCTTTTTGGTTGGTCACAAGGTCATTTCTTGGTTGGACATGAATAGGTTTTCTTTCCAGCTGCATTTAATGATGTTTATCAAATGAGGATCAGTCAGGAAGACACCTATGAATGGCTGGCCAGCATATTTAGAGCAGATCTGTTCGCCACTTACGAGAATATTGGCATAAACATAAATATAAACATGCCTGATTACCACAGCTAAATTTTAAGACTTAAAAATTGGCATTGTGTAAATATACAATTTATTTTTGTCATATTGTTGTGTGTGTACAGTCATATCTGCTAAATTAGAAAGTCTTCAGGCCAAATTTGATATATTTACATAACAGGATACTGTTTTTGAGAAGTGCTTTGTAGATTTGCTTTTGTATGGTGAGAGCATAGTTATGATTAAGTTAACACTCATTGTAACAGATTATTACAAATTTGTGAAAGTAATTTTGGTGTCTTCATTTACTTATTGATGCTTCATGACACATGATTCGTATTTTTTCCCAGATCTATCTCTGAATTGTGTTGTTTGTAAATTAATTACTTTGTTGCTTAGGGAACACCATTCATGGCTCGATTATCATCCTGCTTGCACTATTATGTTCATGATCGAATGAACAATGACCCGGCATGGAGAGGAATCAAAGTAATTCTTTCAGATGCAAATGTGCCTGGAGAAGGGGAACACAAGATCATGGATTACATTCGAAGGCAGAGAGGTAAATAAGATATGGGAACAAGAACTGTGAGTGAGTATCTATCTATTTTCCCAAATTCAAGATTAGCCAATTCACTGCTTCAAAGACATGTAAGTCACAAAAATTTTGTCTTTAATTAGCAGTTCCATTGGGCTGGTGTCATTGTCTGATGTATATTTAATATAGACAAACTTGGATGTACATTCTTTGCATCCCCATTTTCCTTGATTTTGTGGATGTTTTAAATTGATCACAGGAAATCATTGATAAGAACACTATGTTTGCTTGGAATATAAATTTGTGCTTGCTATTAAAATCCTCATTTATATATTTACATTGAGCATAAGGTGGCTTGTTGCCGTCATTTGCAGTACTTTCAAATGGAAATTGGGGGGTGGGGGGGAGGCGCCTCTTTATGATCTGTTCCTTCAAGGTAGCAGCAGCAGAATAGCCCAGCTTTTCCTACCAACACCAAGCCTGTGTAGTGATGAATGACTTCTGATGCTTGTTATAAATGATGGCAAGTTCCATGTGATTTTTAAATGGCTGTGTTAGTGTTGCTAAACCAGATACAAATTGAACTGGCAGACTGTTTTATTTTATTTTATTTTATTTTATGGTTATTATTTATTATAAGTGACTACAAATTTTACAGTCTTATTAACTCACTGTTCTAGTGTTGGCTTCCTTGTTGCTTTATGAATGTATTAAACCCTTGTACTGTAACTTCTGGTTGCAGCTTGTTTTTTATCAGGATGAATGAGCCAGACAGGATGAAAACCTTAAGTATTCAGGGAAAAATGGATATTCCAGCAGAATTGGCTGTTAATAAAGAAACATATTGTATCAGCTAACAGATTAGGAACTGTGCCTTCAACATTGAACTAACTAACCAACCAACAAACCAACCAACTAACCTATCACCTACCAACTCACCAACTGACTGACTAACAAAATAAATAAATAAATCCATGGAACAGAACCCTTCTTGAAAATTCTAGTCAGGAAATACTCCACATTTTGTGGAACCCATAGATCCATTCACTGAATTCACAAGAGCCTCAAAATCAGTAAAGAAAACCAAACAGTGTTATACCCAATGCATCTGTTTCTCTGGTCAAAGAAAGAGTCTGAAACACAATTTCAATATCTGGAGAGTTTGTAAGTCAGGGGTTTAAGGAAGGTAGAGTCAGCAGTGCTGTAGCCCTATTCATTGGCACACTGATGAGCAAAAAGCCTTTACACATTGCCACCAGGTTAGACGTTGACGACTTAAAAGCCTCTGGTGGCTAGATCGACAGCTGCAAGCAGGAGCACAGTGTTGCGTACACAACTGAATTGGGATAGTGCAAAGGTTTAGACTCTTCAACCTTAGAGGAGTGGAGAAAGAAACAGTTACTCAAAATTACTGACTGTTGTGAACCTAAGAAAGTTTATAATGGTGATGAGGCTGGCCTGTTCTCAGACCTCTACCTATGCAGGCATTTTTGTTTGAGAGGGAATCCTTGATGTGGCAGAAAGAATTTCAAGGAGAAAGTAACATTTCTGTTAATCTGCAGTGCCCTTGGGCCTGACGCACTGCCACGATTTGTTATTGGGAAGAATGAAGGCCCTTGTTGCTTTAAAAATGTAGGAAAGTTGCCCTCATTAATACTGAGAATGAGGTTTGCAGTGTCTGCAGAAAGAGGAGGAGGAGCAACTTGCTTCAGCTGTTAGCATGCAGCTTTTTAAGTACCAGGTTTGTGCTGTGGCCAGAGCACAATTCAGTTTAAATGCCCACTGTGGGATGATGTTTTCCCTTTTGGATGAAAAATATGTGCATTTATTTGGATACCATTGTCCCATCCAATTCATCCATTAAGTTTAATGAATATGTGGGAGGTGTGGACTAATTTTACATTTTGTACATTATGTTGATGTGGATTGTATTTTTAGTGTAATGTAATATTTGTTTAGTGTTTTATATTTCAGTAGCTGAAAAAATTTTCCATTTCTTTGACCTGCATTTTCTTGACTTTATTTGCATGTCAAATGTCCCCTCCAGAAATGTAAAATCCAAGTTTCGCTCTATATATACATAATGTTTCTTGAATTAGCACTGCTCCTATGAGCAGGTGTTCTAAAACCCAGCTAATGCCACTAATAATGAATATAAAGATTTTGTTCTTCTGGGTTGTGACTTGGTGTAATCATATTTGTGAATACCGATTTTGCAGAGGACCTTAGGACCTCCTTTATCAGGGTTAAATTGAGTAGAATATAAATGTGTGGGTTAAAAAGAGCAAATTGCAAGGAAAACCCACGGAAATGAGTGATAAGATGGGGCCTGGTACAGGTCAGAAGGAAAAATGACAAATGAGAGTGTGGTCTGCTAGGTTTATGACTCTCCTTATAATGGTTGCATGTAACAGCATGTTGGTAATACCATGTGTGTACAATGTACACTTGGCAGGTGTATTTGGCAGAAGAATTTATATGCTGACATGTGTGGTGTTTAGGAATAAATACAGAAGAGCAGAGCAGTATAGGATAGTGTGTTCATAGGCTGGAAGAATGAGTATTATAACAAATTAGAGCAGAAAAGGAAGCTATATTCTCAAAACTTTGGGTGAGAAGATTAAAAATATAGACCTAAGAGACAAGGCAGAACTTGTAAGGCCTATGTTCCTTCTGTTGAATTTCATAAAGATTACTGTAGTATGTGATTTCATCATCAGTGTTGCTTAGTTAGCCTCTGTGTCTTCTCTCTTTTTTACAAGAATTAGAAATGAAAATCTTAGATATCCAGGGTAGCCCATTCAGTCTTGTGACTGGACTATGAGTTGAATTATTTCAGTTCAAGTCCTGGTAAGAGCGGTTGATTTCTTTATTTCCTAAAGATCTAGACTGGTTCTAGAGCCCATGCAGCCTCCTAGTCAGTGGGTACTTGGCATAAAGCAACAAGGGCTGTGAATTTGACCCCTCACCACAACCCTCAGGTTCTGAGGAAAAGAATGAGTGGATCTTTATGTCTAATGCCCATTTTATTTCATGACATGGACATGGACAGGGGCAACTTTATATTTACCTTTATTAATGAAAGTCCATCTTGTGGCCAGTGTTTTCATATAAAATAATAACTGATACAGAAAAATCTGTGCTGCTTTGTTTGTATTTTTTCCATATCTTGACAGTAGCACTACAGGCAACCATTTTGTTTTGCCCCAAGAACATAACAGATGTATCTGCATGCTTGAAATAGGATATGCTTGTGCATCCATGTGTGCCCGCACGTGCGCGCGCACACACACACACCATGGTGGTCTCATAAGTCTTTTTTTTTTTTAATAAGGTAGAAGAGTAGAACAAAAGCGCAGTGGGAAAGTGCATGTGCACACTCAGGAACTAATGCTTCAGATATACATATATGTGCTTGTTGTTTAATATAGGCTTCAAAATCATATTGCAATGCAGAACAAAAGATTTTCTTTGACAATAATTGTCATATGGAAATGTGGCACAAAATACTCTGAAATCATCAAAATATATATAGATTTTTATTTTATTAATGGAAACAAAATTACTCTCAAAGATCTTATGTGTAATTTTGCTCCTTTTTTACCCAGAATGCATCATTAAATACTTCTTGTCATTGAGCAGTGTGTTGGTTGACCAGTGTGTATTATTCAGAGGGTTCATGAGATTGGTAATGCAGGTAGTATTTGGGGCTTATGTGCAACATTTACAATGACTCTTGACCAGAAATTAAGGAGGACATTTTTCATGGCCATATTGCTGTTGAATAAAATTTCATATTGGTGCTTGAATATATAAAGGTGCTTCAGTCATTCGGCATGTAGCAGTATGTGCATAAAGATTTTGAGTTTATTCAGAGTACACAAAAATTAATAGATTTCAACCAGTTCTGATGATTCTGAACTTACATATAAGCAAGCAGCAGTAACTAAAAATGCATGCGTACCAGACTATGCGACATTGTATCCCAGAAGACTGGAATCCTCATCACCTACCAAGACTTTCTGTGCAGACTGCTAGGGGGTCTGAAGAAACAAGTTTGAGTAGTTAGTTGTGGTTAGGCAGAGAAAAGAACTTAAGTAAGACAGAGTGAAGTTCATGCTGCACACAAAAGTGCAAAGTATGGCCAGTTTCATTAGTAAATATTGTGTTTCACTACTTGGTAGTTCTAGTTTCAAGAAATATATTTCAGTAGCACACCAGCAGCTTATCTGTATGCAGCACTGGACCTCAGATCATTATTAGGAATTTTCAAATTTAAGTAGCATTGTCCCCATTGGTAGAACTTTTAAATGTTTGTAAAATATCTGGGAACTGTGATGTTTAATTATAGGAATAAATCTCACCATTTCATAAGACCAGTAATTTGGGAATTGTAGTGATTATGTGAAGGGAAGTGAGTATGTGAAGGAACATTATGGGTATAATGCATCTATCTAACCACCAGGAAGTTTGTTAACACCCTTTGTCAGAGGCAGTATAACTTACATACATACTTACTTACTCTGTAGAACAGAGTCCTTGAAAAGCTAATCGGTTCTCAGCTAGTCAAGAAATTCCCAGCATTTAATGGAACCCGAAGGTTCATTACTGCATTCACAAGTTCCCACCACATGTCCTATCCTGAGCCACATCTATCCAGTCCATGCCCTCACATCCCACTTCCTGAATATCCATCTAAATATTATCCTCCCATCTATGCCTGGGTCTTCCAAGTGGTCTCTTTCCCTCATGTTTTCCCACCAAAACCCTTTATACACCACTAATTTCTCCCATACATGGTACATGCCCTGCCCACATTATTTGTCTCAATTTGACCACCTGAACAATATTCGTTGAGGAGTACAGATCATTAAGCTCCTCATTGTGTAGTTTTCTCCATTCCCCTGTTACCTCATTCCTCTTAGGCCCAATTATTCTCCTATGACACCGGAAGGAAGTTTGGTTGTTTCCAAGCACCAAGACCCACATACATTTGTGAGTGTGTCTGAGCAGTGAGGTTAGTGGAGGGTTAAATCTTATCATTCATGGTGTCTTTACACACATGCAACATGCAACTTTACCTTTATAATTAAAACACTTTTTGTAACATCTGCCAAAAGATTCCTTCTGAATTTATTCACAGAAATTTTGTTACAGAGTTCTTGTCATTTTTAATGTTGATACTTCTGTGTTGACATTTTTAATTTGTGTTTTGCACCATCACAAAATATATATGTTTCTATTTTTCAGCACAACCAGACCATGATCCCAATACCCAGCACTGCCTGTGTGGTGCTGATGCTGATTTAATAATGTTGGGACTTGCAACACATGAACCCAATTTTACCATTATTCGGGAGGAATTCAAACCTAATAAACCAAAACCCTGTGACATCTGTGGACAAATTGGTATGTACATGTACAAGGTGTGGTGTGTGCACTGATTCTGTCACTGCATAAAAATTAGTATCATAGCTATTTTATTGTCTACAGACCTATAACTTTGCACACTGTTTTGCTTGTTTTTGAATATGTGAAACTTCTCTCTCTTAATGCAAGAATAACACAGACTAACAGTGTTTGACAGCAGAATGCTGAGGAAAATATTTAGGTCAGAGAGCGATAAAATACCAGGAGGCTGGAAAAATTTTGTAATGATAAGGTTCTTGCTTGTTACTCCTAACCAAATATTATTATGTTGATAAAATCAAGGAGGATGAGATGGTGCAGTCTTTTAGTATACATGGGAGAAAAGAGCTACTAATACAAGGTTTTAGTAGGAAAATGGGGGGGGGAAGTAGCCCATTTGGAAAGCATAGACATAGATGGGAGGATACTATTAAAATTTGGCATGAAATGAATTGTAAGGCATAAAGTGGGTTTTTGTCCCTCAGGATTGGGAACAGTGTTGATGAACCTCTAGGTTCCATAGTATATAGGGATTTCCTTGCCCTGCTGAGAAACTGTTAGCTTCTCAACAAGAACCCTTCTGGCTGAAATTATGTGGTTGGTACGTAGGTTTGGTTGGTTCATTAGTTAGTCAGTCTGTTGGGTAGGTATTTTGTTTGGTTATATTGCATTTTGATTCTAATTAATTGATATCTAGTACATTTATGTATTTTCTCAGTTTCCATCCATGGAGGTAGTTAAACAGTAAATGTGGTAGACACTACAGAATTTAATGTAATTGCATATGTTGCACATAACCAAAATTTGAGAAGGGGAGTTATTATCATTTGAGATCTGACAAGACTGAAGTCTGGTAGGTAACATGTTTGTTTCAAAGCTTGCTGTGAGATGTGTGGGCTCTGTGATTGGGTACTTAGCAAAACCTTGGCTCTATAGTGACTGGACTAAGGAAAGTATGAAATATCTGAATAGGTAGCAGTTAGTGTGTGTAGATTTTGTACATATAAATTGTTTCTATGAATGTAGTATATTATTTATTTGTGAAAGTGTCATGTCACTGTTGAAATAAAGAACCAAGTTTATTATTTCTTGAGACAAAAAGGATTTGCAAGTAATGAGATTAATAACTAGATATGCAGTTTCAACTCATCTGCATTAATGCTTCTGTCACATATTTTCTGAACAACACATGTGTTATTGCATATTTGAATTGATACATGGTCCTGTTCCATAGCCAGCACTGCTCTGAACATCAGTTCATGCATGTAACCTGTAAAATAAGAATGTTATTGAGAATGGACTCAAGCTTTGTTAGTGTTTATCCCCTTCCATTAAAGCCCCTTTTTGGCATTTACCTTGGATTCTGTTTTCTTCCAGTTCTTCACTCTGTCTCATCTCCTACTGATCCTGCCAACACTCATCCCTTACTTCACTATTGAAGACCTTGTCTCCTGTTGACTTGGCCACAACATTAGTAGTCCTTCCTTTTCCTTAAACACCATACTTTTTTTTTTGTGTGGTGTATTCTTGTATGCTGAAGATGGAGGCAGCAGGTTCCTCTGAAAAATATGTAAATTTCTACCAGCCGACACGTGTCACATCCCAGAAGACATCACTCTTCAAGGACATTCGTTTTAAGACTGGAACTGTAAGCTTATTCCCGTTATGGAATGCAGTTACTGATAATGATCAGTGCTACACCACTTGAAGCTGAAATTTATCTTACCAGTATTTTGAAAAATTGCTTATTGTGTAAGAGTTTTGTATGTTACATAGAGTGTAAAGTATTAAGATTTAATGCTTTCTCTTAAGGTTTTATGGTGGGGTGAATGTTAGTAAAGTGCAAGGAAAGACATTTTCTGGCTGTGCAGTATGATAGTCTTTGCAACAGTGAATTAGGATGTCAATAAATCAACGTAAGATCCTTGAAATATACAGAATTGCAGAAAATGCATATGAAAAATACATGTAATATATGTACTTTAATCACATTCACATATTCCCTCTTGTTCTCGAGCAAGTAACACTTAATTTGTAGAAAGCATTGACTGTTGTTTTATGAATTACATAGTATAAGAAATGTTAATTTGTTACCATTTTCTTTCACCATCATAGTTTAGAAACATTTGTAATTAATGTTGTACTGTTTTCTTGCATGTTTCTTATAGGCCATGAAATGAAGGACTGTATTGGAGTTGCTAGAGAACTGTCTGGTACAAATGACGAAGTGGCACCTGCCTTTGCCGCAGAAGTGGAGTTCATATTTGTCCGTCTCAACATTCTTCGGGAATATCTGGAAAGGGAATTAGAAATGCTCAACCTACCTTTCAAATATGATTTTGAACGAGCAGTAGATGACTGGGTTTTTATGTGTTTCTTTGTTGGGAATGATTTCCTACCCCATTTGCCATCATTAGAAATCAGAGAGGGAGCAATTGATAGACTTGTCAATTTGTACAAGAAAACTGTTTACAAGACTGGTGTGAGTAGATTTTAATATTTTATATGTTGTATACCATATATTATGCAGGTAAACCCATCACACCCCCCAAGTATGTATATGCTTCCATTATTTAATTAAATACCTGGTCACCTACAGCAACAAAAATGGGACTGTAAAGTACATAATGACAGACCATCAACACTTTCACTAGTAACTTCTTACCTTTGAAGCCACCTTAGTTAAAGCACAGAATGATGGACATTTCAACACTAACTGGCTGTATAATAGAATAACAATCTGGATCCCATTAACACTTAAAATGAAGATCCAGTCTACACTTCAGCTAGTTATTTCATAGGGTAATGACCTACAAGCAGTGAGAGCATTCGATGAGGGACCATTCAACATATTTCATAGAATAATGACCCATCAGCTGTGAAGTGTTAAATGAGGAACCATTCAAAGCTGTAACTAATTATTTTGTGGAATAAATTCTGACCACAGTTTAAAGTATTGAATGATCTGACACATGACGCAACATGGAATAAGAAACTGTTCCCCACTTCAACTACTGTAGTTGTTCCACAGAATGTCACCAATTTGGTTCAAGGTAGAATGACCCTGCACCAGTTAAGCATACAGTGAGGAATCATTTGACATTGTAACCAGTTATTCCATGGTATAACTAGTTATGTCATTGAATGTTGTCCCAGCCCCAGTTAATGCATAGAATGAGAAACCATTCAACACTTTAACTAGTTATTTCGTAAAATAACATCTTGACCTCACCTAAAGTATAGACTAATCTGGTAGAAATTTACAGCATGGAGTGAGGAACTGTTCCACTCATTAACTAGTTATTTCATACAGGAATTCCCAGACCACAATTAAAGGATATTTTGATGAGCCACTCTTCACTTGAGATAGTTATGTCATACAGTAATGAGCTGACACCATTTATAATGTCTTAACTCATGAAACCTAACCTAATCTAAACTAACCTAACCTGTGGGTTAGAGTGGGTTAGGTTAGGATGGATTAGTGTAGGTTAGGTTAGTTTATAGATGGAGTTTGACAGAGTTGAATTGGTTCCTCATTCTTTGCTGCAACTTGGGTTTGGACATTATGCTTTGAAAAAATAAGTTACTCTGTGGAATAAGTTGTTGAGGTGGTTCTGTATTGTGTGTTGTAAGTGTTGTTGGGTCATTCTATACCACAACTGAAGGTGACATTATTGTATGAAATAACTAGTTATTCTGTTTAATAACTAGTTAAAATGTAGACTGATTTCTCATTATATGATGTAACTGGTGTCATCATTCTGTACTCTGATGGAGGTTGGAATGTTACTCCTGTGAAATAATTAAAGTGTTGAATGGTTCCTAATAATGCTTTACTTGAAGTCCGGTCATTATTATTCCGTGAAATAACTAGTTAAAGTACTGAAAGATTTCTCATTCCATGTAGTACCTGAAGTCAGGGTGTGGATAAGTCCTTAGCCCGACCTACTTCCCGATGTATTTTGTTTGATGGTAAGAATATTTCGTTTGATGCTAGTCTTGTTATATATATAAATAGTACTA
>JGI24700J35501_10929774_pt1 | contig 10153 bp, 10 predicted proteins | sample TergutTh196P1_FD_35501 | JGI IMG/M metagenome (IMG submission 35501) | reverse complement strand
CAGTGCATACTGTATGAGGCAAAAGCTGAATATCATACATCTATAAGTACTGAAACAAGTACACAAGAAGCTGCCCCCCCCCCAATGCAGTGAACACTTCAGACATCTGCTGAGTAGTTTGGCATAAGTTTACTGCCTTGCTGCAGTTTTGTTGGCTACCAGTTGTGGGGTTATTCTGTAACTGACAACATGTTTCCTTTTTCAGAAGAAAGGATTTATGTATTGGACAATTTGCTTCTTTACAGATGAAGCAAGGACCCACTTGAGTGGACACATTAACAGTCAGAAGGGGAGAAAATGGAGTGCTGAAAACCCACATGCACTTCATGAAAATCCTCTGCATTTGTCAAATCCATAAGTAGCGCACAGTGTCTCGAAAACGAATTGAGGGACCAGCCTTCTTTGAACAGACTGGGGACAGGAGGGACGTTTTCAGTATATGCGGTAATATGCATTGTTATGACATTCTTGGTATCTTTGAAAAACAACAGTAACAATAAAATAAATCACTTACAGTACTCAGTTGTGTTTCATATGGTACACCCCTTATAGGCAAAGCAATATCACTTGTGTCCCAATAAAATTCAGATTTCCCCCAAGTCATGTAATGTTGCAGGAAAGTCTTGGCTTGAATGCAAGTGGTAATATTGGGGCCCTATATGGTCAAAATTTTATTTTTCATTACAAGGTACACAAATTATTAATACTAGGACTGGGCTGGACGTATCCTGCACACTGGGTTACTGGCATCTGTCACTGCAGAAGCATGCTTTGTCTTTTTAATCCTGGTTTAACAAGCACTCCATACTAACCAGCTGGCTCATTGCCATCCACAAATATTCTACCTATCAAAATCTGTTTAGTGTAATACGAAAACACATGGAAGAAATGTTGTGCTACTTGCATGGTAGATGGAACAAATGTAAAGGAAACAGGATCATAGATGGTAGATGGTTAAATATGCCCACCCATGTTGAGATAAAGGACTTTATTTTGTCCTGGCTGCTGGTGTTTCTTATACAATTGTCCCTGTCAGTGAAACACCACACTCCAGCTATTCCCTAAGCTGTCTGTTCCCTTCACCATGATAGCCACTGCAGGAATCAGCCATTAGCCTGCCCTTCCTTCACACAAGCACTGTCAATTACACCACACTTTACAAACTAAAGTCATTCAAACTGTCACCACCTGCAGCAGGGCTAGCATACACAAGTGACCAATGTATCAGATTGCACTGTACACCAGTCGTAAAACCATGCCACTCAATTTTACAGTGTGGGGAGGAAGAAAAATGGTGTTCAGACAGGTTGGTGTAATAATGAACACTGAACATGGGACCTGATTTTGATACAAACACTGGGTTTCCTGCTTTTCCTGTGCCTTCTTTAACACTTGAGAATGGGGCATATAAGGAACGCCAAGTTGCAACTGGGAACAATCTTGCTGCAGTTTCTACATAACCAAAGAAAATATTCCATTTCAGTTACGCTGTTTTGCTCAAATCAGTGTTATGTTGTGGGGACAGCTCAGCTGTGAAAATTACGCAGCAGTACAGAACCAGCCCACCCCTGGAGGAGCAATTACATGAACAGGTGTGAGCATGCATTCTAGCTGCTGAATAAATTACACACACTTTCTCCCATGAGTATACACACAAGTGATACACTCATTGTACAGCCATTTTCAGGTGCCGCTACCCTCATACAAATGACAATATCAGAAGCCCTAAAAAATACTTGTTCTGCTACACGTTATAGTACAAATTAACTTGATACACAGTGATACAACTGAGTTTAATGAGCAGCCTATATAAAAATGATCACTGTCTTCTGAATCTAACTTGTTTCACCTGCTGACAGCTCACTGGAGCTGAAACATGTAGTTAATTTGTTGACTGCTTACCAGTCTATCATGAGGTAACTAGCTGTGTTATTGTGTTAGTTCACTGTTCAGATGCCACTGCAGATTGCAACGAATTCTTAGAAATACATCTGCCAGGCATGAAGCAGGTCTGACAGCTGAATGTCACATTCAGCACCCACTTCAACATGCACTTTATCATACTGTACAACACAAACTGTCAGTGCTGATTCTGAGTGCCTTCTGTGATAAATGTGACACCGTACAGTCATGCGCCGCAAAACGACGTTTCAGTCAACGATGGACCGCATATATGATGGTGGTCTCATAAGATTACAATATAATATTATAATACTTACCATTGTGTTATAACTGCCTACAGTATTCAGTACAGTAACATGCTGTACAAGTTTGTAGTCTAGGAGCAATAGGCTATACCATACAGAATAGGTGTGTAGTAGGCTAGACTATCTAGATTTGTGTACGTACACTCTATGACATTCGCACAATGAAATCGCCTAAAGATGCATTTCGCTAAATGTATCCCCGTCATTAAGCAATGCATGACTGTACAATTATGCCAGCATCTACGAAAACCTAATTAACCATCTCATTTGAGAACTATTTTGGACATATCTACATGAAAACTGGTAGAGTATTAAAAGTCCTATATAGACACACTATGCAAATAAATATTTTAAGAAATTCAAAATTCCCTCTCTCTGAAGTGCCTATTTCAAAAGTTACATCCCTTTAAAAGTTTCAAAATCTCCAAAACATTCTCCAGTATTTTACGAATGTCTGCCCTTATGGTTATAGCTGTAAATTACACTATGCTCAAAGATATCATGAATTGTGGTCATGTGAATGAGTCTGTATGCATTCTATAACCAAAACTGATACACACCAATTTTCTGCAACCTCAACCAGCACACATCACGAATATACAAGTTTCATTAATGCACTGCAGGTCACCCACTAACATGTCACCAAAACAAATTTATGAGATGGGTTCAATGTGACAACATCAAATTTTGACAAAGCATCTTTACAATGTCACAGCATTCCCATCAAATATGTATTTGATTTGCAGCAGGATGTATTATCTGTCTTGGGACAAGCGTTCTGGTAACAAGACAACAACGTCTCAGTTTTAAGATATGTAACCAGTGCAATGTACTGGCATGTGACTGCAATATCTACAATGCTTGGACAAACTTCAGAGTTTGCTACACCAACAAAAGGAAAAGAGTTCATTTCAGTGTATGTCCAAAAATGGTTTTCAAAGTACAGACCCGCAATGTGTTGACCTCTATCCTTTGGATTTTTATCCGTGGGGACACTTAAAAACCCTTGTGTATTCAGCTCCAATTGAAAATGAACAGACATTTCACCAGTGTATTACAGATGTCTTCAAACCATTCACCACTTTCAAATGACCTCTGAAAGTGTGCAAGGGGTCCATGATCAGACATGTTCATCAGCACAATGATTCATGTGGAGGACATTTTGAGCATTTGTTGTATACTGCAAGTTAATAAGCAGTAAGAACTCAACGGTTATTGTATTAGGAATGCATACTGCAAATGTGCTGTGTCAGTTGTAAGTAAGACACTACAAAGTTAAGGTCTTTATTGTTGAATGTATTCTTTCTATCAAACTCAAAAACCACACATTTCCAGACATACATTGACATGAACTACCTTCTTTGTTTTTATGTGAACAACTCAGTTTTAAAGTTTGTCATAGCACTTCAGGTACATCCAGAATAAATGTTATAAGCATTCATTTAACAGACTAGTGTCAGCTACCACACATTTTTATAGTACTGTGAAGAACAAATGCAATGCATCACCTTCACAAACTCCTTATCCCTTAGAGAAATTTCATGGGTTTTGACATGACGGCCATTCAAATCCTGGTGAATTAAGATGATGGTTGGGTTTGGACAGCCATGAAGAAAGTCCAAGTCCTGGACTTGTAACTCCTCCATCCTGCAAAAATTACATAAAATTGGGTGTCACTCCCACTGTCACACTTACAGACAGGGTTCCATACCCCTAATTCCTACTTCCACATTTATGCATGAGAACTGATCAGCTGCATATGCAAATTACACCCTTATAGTGAGAATCTGAAAAGTTGCAGGTGTTTCTTTCACAGCATCTGATAACATGCACTGCCACTTTACTTTGAGAGAGAGCATCTGATTGGCTCTACTGCCACTTTATGTTGACAGACAGCATCCAATTAGCTCTACCACCACTTTATGTTGAGAGACAGCACCTGATTGGCTCAGCTGCCACTTTATGTTGTCAGACAGCATCCAATTGGCTCTACCGTCATTTTATGTTGAGAGACAGCACCCGATTGGCTTAACTGCCACTTTACATTAAGAGACAGCATCCAATTGGCTCTACTGTAACTTTACACCAAAAGACAGCATCCAACTGGCTCTACTGCCACTTTGACAATGCAGAACGGAATCTGGTAAGCTGCACTGCCACCTTCAAACCTACAGACAGGAATGGAATGCTGCACTGCAGGTTTCACAGTTACAGGTACCAACAAATTTGTATACATACAACTTGCAACTGAAGAATTCCCAATTTTGGTACTGTTCATTTACTGATTCTGTCTATTATAAGAAACAGCAACATGGTGACACTGCACGCTGTAGCTGGTCTTCAATGTGGGGTCTTCTCTTTTGGCAACAACTTTGATTCCATAAAATGTCACTGCAAGGAACTGAATTTACTTTTCAGTTGCATGCAGGTCCTGTTTCATACAGGTACTTAAATGTAAACTGGCGATGTTTTACAGCTACACACACCCGGTATTTCTTCATCTTGCGCACAAGGCTGATATTGTTTTAACCACAATATGTAGACTGTTTGTTATTCCACACACTGCAATAAAGTTTTCTGCACTTAAGCAGTTCACTGAGAAGCTTGACTTTCATTCAATATTCTCACTCTGCAAACAGCATCAAACAGTTCAGAATTATTTTCAATTAGTGAAAAATTCTGAAGATCTCTGTTGTTGGTTGAGCATCATGTGTATGAATGCAGTTTGCATCCCACAAACAGTTTACAGGAAGTACTTTCTTCCCAGTCTTCCTCCTTTTCATCATCTCTCGCTTCCTTAGAATACAACAGAACACAGAAGGGAGGACAATGATTGACCCATGCACTTTGTTATCGATCTATTGTGCAGCCCTCTAGCTGTACCTCGAGCAAAGTGCAGTATCATGCTGACAGAGATGTCTTCAAAGTCACCAAGTGCACGTATCTTATTGTGGCCAAAACCTCACAGTCACAAAGAACGTGTGGGGCCATTCAGATGTGCACTTGCACATAATACACTCAGGACTTTTCACACTAATGCATATTCTACAGAAGCCCAGTCTGAGAAGGCTTTTCTCACCAGCCAGTAGCCACAACCACTTCTGATTCCATTACTTCCTTGGACAGATTTGAAGTCGTCTGCAGATTTCTGTAGTTTATCAACAACACCTCCAAGGAGATCCTATCCTATCCTATCACAAAACACCTAAATTCAGAATTTCAGAACTTGTATGTACCCCAAGACATTTCAATTGATGAATCACTCATTATGTGGTAGGGCTGCCTATCCTTCAAACAATAACTTCACTGAAATTGTCAAAATTTGGAATAAAGTAATTTGAATTGCACGAATCAAAGTCTTTGTTAACTGGAGTGTTTGTAGTTGTACTGGAAAGGAGAAAATATTGGAGTCACCTTTTGTTTCATAAAATACACCAAAAACAATTGCAATGGCAGAGTATCTGAAATCACACATGAGACAGTGTGGGGACCATCAAAATAGAATTATGAAGAAACTGCAAAGAAGCAAGCAACAGAAGCGCAAGGCAGCAGCACAGCACAGTGGACCTGTTTGCATCTTGATTGAGTGAGACAAGAAGCATGTGACAGTAATCTCAACTTACAATACAGCTGGAGTCCCCATAGTGATAGAGAGGGGAACAGGTAAACAGAAGCCTCTGTGTGTGTGGTTCATTATAATGAACACATGGGTGGTGTTTATAAGCACAACCAGATGCTGCAAATGTACTTGGTGGAGAGGAAAATAACAAATAAGAGGTATACAAAATTCTTCTTAAGCCTAATCAGTGCCACGGTTCTGATTTCTCTGGTCACATACAGGAAAAACACAGGATGAAAACTTGATCATCTAAAATTTAGGATACATTTGGTTGAGAGTTTATTACTATACTACTCATTCCAGCATACAACATTAGGTCACCATGGTACTGACACCACCACACAAAGGCTGAGAGAATGCCATTTTCCAAGAGGAATACCTCCCACAGAGAAGATGAGTAAAACAAGCTGACAGTCTGAGGTCTCTAGCAGGCATGACAAAAGAAGAGAATGAATATTATTAACAGGTCTGTGATGTTGCTGTGTACAGCTGTGTGTGTGTATTTTTCAAGGCTTACCTTGAAAACATTACTGAGGTAAAGTAACATGCATATTTACTATCTATGGTCTGCAGGAAATTACCGTTCCAAGTTTCATCCAAATTGGACAATAAATATGGAAATTATTTCAGACCAAAATGCAATTTGCAATGTTTTTTTAAGCCCTTAAATACTGCTCCCACACTGTGCCATGGACTGGGGTGTAGAAGACTCCATGTTCAATGCTTACAAAAATTGTATGTCTCTCTCTCTTTGAAACTTCATCATCCACTAAGTAACCTAAATTCACTCTTCCTCAGCTTTTAGTGACTTCTTTTGTATATCCTTGTTCCACTGTTTAAGATATTGAAAGGCTTCTGGTTTTTACACTTACAAACCACCACCACAAACATCACTGATAGTCTTCATTGCCATGTTTCCTTAGTTTCTGTTTTCAATTAAGCATTACTACAATTTTGTCAATGGTTTCTTATTTCTGACTTGGGTATTAATATGTGAGTTTTCCCAATGTTAAACATTTCCATGATTTGTTTTACTGTCAACCTGTCTTTCTTCATGTGCTGTTGTCACTTTCACTTTTGGTTGAGATCAAGTGCTACTCTTTCCTGGGCAGCTAAGGCTACAACCACATGACAAAGTACAGATCTTTGGATATTTTACCATAAATGGTATGGCTGTCCTTTCCTACAGGCAGTAATCCTTCCACCAGCCAGTCTAATTATGCTGTTTGGGAAGGAACATGGTAACTTTTGAAGAATGTTGTTGTTTGAGGTGCAAAGGAGTGAGAGTGAGGTTTGCACTCCCCCAATGTGTTTATGCCAGTAAAAACTACCTTTCTCAAGTGGCACTTATGTTATTTGTCACTAAACCCACGTACTCTGGATTGGTGCTAGTTCTGTTTCCTGGCCCATTCAACCCCCAAAACATTGGCAGTTTTCAGTCCTTACCCTTTCCCAACTCTTCTTCTGGCACAGCTACACATCCTAACAGCATCTATCACTACTGGTAAACAAAAGGCAATGAAGTGGTATGGTCATGCTGAAGTAGAGTATGCAACAAAATTGATTAAATACATGACAAATATTTTCTGTTAAACACTTGTCCTTGCTTAATGTTTCTGCATTAGATTTTCTGTTCAGTGATGGTTGAATAACATTTCTTACCATCAGATCCTTGGAGCCATAAATGTTCTCTGCTAAAGACAGGTTGCCATTCTGTCCAGGTTGAACCTTATTTATAAAAGTATTCTACTATAAAAATTAAAAATAATAATATGGTGATTATGCAAATATGATGTGTGTGATAATGTTGACTGGCAAATGAATTGTGCAGTGGTAAATAACACCTTGATCAAGTTATTTCAAAACCCACGCTGCCTAATCCTTCAGAACCCTACCATACATTAAAATATATTTAATATGTGTGTAATGTGCAGCCCAAATGCCATTCTGAAAAAATTTGCTATCTACTGTCTCATCCTTAAGGGGACATGCACAGTATGTGTATCCTGTCTACCTGCAACATTTCAAATGAATGCATACACTCTTTGTGACACTCTCCAGCAACACCGGGGGCAACATGTATTCAACTGAACACCTGCATACCGTATGCTGGAGGCTTTGAGTTCGCTGTTGTCCTTCTCCAGTGGGATAATCTTGAAGAGTCCATCATACAATCGCAGGCCAATCACTCTTGCTTCAGGATCAATCACTGCTATGATTCCGGTTTCTGACGGCTTCCCTATACGATCAGCAACATTCCCATGCGCCTTTGTGATGATCTCCAGGTTGTCTCCTTCTCCCACACACTCAAGAATCATTGCATTATAGCGAGCTGTCACAATGAAGAGCAGGTCCTTCTTCTCATGCTGTGCCAACATAACAACCAAAACCAAACTTTTGTGTTTGTCATTTTCCCCAAAATACTTTTTATGGAAAAGATTTACAGAAGGCATGGCTCTGAGGGATTACTGGCACATAAGTTTCTGTATTCGGCCAATGACTGTATGATAAATTCCACTTTAACAAGTTCTAAACAAATGCAGAAAAACAAACCTATGAGACTTCATGTCTGCCCGACTTCCAAATGGACTTTCAAAATGATTTATATTGCAAAACTACTAAAACAAATACTGTCATTTAGATGTGATGTCATACAGTCTTGGCATATAAGTACTGATGTGTCAGAATTCCTACTGACTCCAGCTTTAGGGTGGAAAAATAAGCTAAATGGGCAAAGAACAGCAGTGCTACAGGATAAACTTTAGTTCGGAGAGAATAAATGTGGGCAGTGTAATACGACTATGGTTCTGTGGCCCTGAAATGGGTTAAACTTAAATGTAATAGATGGGTTAAGCAAATGGGAGGGATGTAATTTAAAAGGTAAAATGTGCCACTGAAAATTGTCACTTCTGTAAATGCGAAGAGACACACACGTAAATGTGAAAACATGAAGAAAGTAAAAAATGAAACTGTATACCAAAATAGAGTAAAATAAAGTTCCCAACACACATGAATACAGACAAACTGGAAAACCTGAAAGACATTCCACATAATAACACACTTACATTTCAGCATGCATCTTAACCATCTCTCATGGATTTATCAGAATAAAAAATGCTTCAAACAGAAGTTGCAAAGGGAAATGAACCACACATTGCAAGCTGAATGCTTGTTACTCATCTTCTCCCAACTCGCAACAGACAGACAGATTCACTGCCTTCTGAACATCACACATCCATGAAATAAACAAGCAGTAACATTTCCAACATAAATTGTTGCTTTAATGAACAATGGTCAATTAAACAAGTACCACATGCACATGGATACCAGTACTGCAGGTATGGATACACTGTTCCAATACCTGGAAGAATTCAGCTATTACATGACTATTTCACCATGCCAAACTGAAGGGTTAAAAACTAATACGCTGTATGGAACCTACTGGTGGTCTGAAGAACTTCATCACATACACTTTCCCATACAGGCCAACTTCTTTGATAGGGCGAAGGCCCTCTGGAGTGACAAGGTAAATTTCCATCCGAGTATTCTTGGCTAGGATAAGATTGAGATCACTGGGAGACGTAAAATTTCCTGAAAATATACATTCAAAAGTTAAGCCCATATGACCAGTATTAAAAAATGAAGAAAACTGTGCCTGAATTTGGAAATTTTGACTTCTACATCCTTGTACTGTCACATGTGGCTGTGAATTTTAATTTATTGCATTCTTGTGTTCTAACACCTTTGCAGCAAGAGGAGAAATGACTATTTTTGCTAAAAGCTGCCTAAAACTTAATCACACAGATGCAAACAATCACTGTATGGAACATGACAGCGAGTGCTCTGCTGTACATCACTCATGAAACAGCAATCTGTTATAACCTGCTGATACACAATTTTTATAGGAGATGGAAAAAACTTGACAGATCCTTAATAGACAAACATTTAAACATGTTATGTTTTTACAAAAATACAAGGAGAAGCAATTTGGTTTGGGACACAACATTTTGACAGAAGGTGTTCATAACCCAAATATCTAGTAACACAGGAATCTCAGCTCAACAAATTGTCTGAGTTAAAACAAAGTGCTGTTTTAAGAGCAATGTGTAAAATGCAAATCTGCGGCTGTATGTAACAGTTCCTACACAAGCTTCTGAAAATTACTTAGGTGTTATGTTCACGTATTTCTTATATGACATAAGTAAAGTTATAAACCTATTGGCAGTGAGTGTGAAAAACAGTCATAAACACAACTAATTATTTATTATAGCTAGCGATGGTGGGTAGCTATCAACAGCTACATGTTTCGGCCTTCATGGAGGCCATC
>JGI24700J35501_10929775_pt1 | contig 10160 bp, 10 predicted proteins | sample TergutTh196P1_FD_35501 | JGI IMG/M metagenome (IMG submission 35501) | reverse complement strand
GGTCAACTTGCTCGCTTGGCATATCGAAAATAGTTGGATAATTTTGTCGTATGTAATCGGTGGAAAATTCGCCGAAAAGTTCAACGAAACGTTGACGAAGTTCAAATGCAAAGTAATTGCCTTCTAGTAGTTTGTAGTAGTTTTGGCGGGCTTGGCTGGGTTGTTCGGTGGATAAAATTGTTGGATTTGTTGAGGTTGACGAAACTGTTGGAATTTCCACAATCGGCGGATTTAGAAAGTTGTCGATTGTGGAGTTTGCCGCTGACAATTCTGTTGCAAAAACCTGTCGGCTTGGCAACATGGAAAATAGCATTACAAAAACAAGTAAAAATGCTGTTTGTTTATGTATGCGATTTTTTGTGGTTTTGGTAAACTTCATTTTTTACCTCTTTTCATTTTAATTTGGCTAGTTGTACAACAATGTTATTGTAATATTTTTTTGTTGAGTTGTCAAATGGTTTATAAAAAAATTTTTGGAACGAGTGGCAAACGGGCGGTTGACATTTTGCAAAGACGGATATTGTCCGCCCATACGGCAAATGTCAAAATATCAACATCATAAAATCAACTGATAATTCGCATCAGTAATATTTTGCTATAAATTTTCAAACAATTTACAAAAAAATTTATACAACAATAAAACCTCTTAGAGTGCCAAAAATGGCACTCTAAGAGATTTTACAAATATTAAATCAAATTACTTTTTAGTTACCCATAGCCTTGCTTACTTCTTCTGCAAAGTCTTCAACTTTCTTTTCGATACCTTCGCCTGTTTCGTAACGGATAAAATTTTTCACAGTTACGGTTGAGCCAATTTGTTTGCCGATGGATTCTAAATATTTTGCACAGGTCATGCTGTCGTCTTTTACGTAATCTTGTTCTAATAAGCAGATAGCTACTAAATTTTTGGTTAGCCGACCTTCAACTACTTTTTCGGCAATATTGGCTGGACGACCCTCGTTTATTGCTTGTTGTATTAAAATTTCTTTTTCTTTTGCAATGTAATCTTCGGGGACGTTGGCACGAGCCACAAATAAAGGCGACATTGCCGCAATTTGCATACAAAGGTTGCGACCAGCTTCGATTAACGTTTCGTTTGATACAGTGGATTCCAGTTCCAAAACAACGGCAACTCTGCCACCGCCGTGAATATACTTAACAATAACGCCGTTTTCGGTTGTGTTTAGGCGGACAAATCGGCGTATGCCAATGTTTTCGCCTATTGTTGCTATTTTTTGAGTTAAAGCATCTTGTACCGTACCGCCTGTTGCCCACGGTTCTGTCAAAAAATCCTCTACTGTGGTTTTGTCGGATTTTAAGGCAAGTTCGGCAACTTGCACAACATAATCGATGAAATCCTTATTTTTAGCCACAAAATCGGTTTCGCTATTAACTTCAACTATTGCAGCCGATTTTAGATTGTCCGCTACTACAACGTGGACTAATCCTTCGGCGGCGACTCTACCTGCTTTTTTGGCGGCGGCGGCTAATCCTTTTTCGCGCAAAATTTCGATGGAACGCTCCATGTCGCCGTTAGCTTCTGTTAAAGCCTCTTTGCAAGCGGACATTCCTGCACCGCTGCGGTCTCTTAATTCTTTTACCATTGCTGCTGTTACAGCCATATATTTTCACTCTTTCTAGGATTTTTATAGTTTTTATGCTGCTGCGACTTCTGGCTCGGCGGGTTCTTCTTCAAGTTGTTCGCCTTGTTTGCCCTCTAATACAGCATCTGCCATTTTGCCAGCTATCAATTTTACGGCACGAATCGCATCGTCGTTGCCAGGAATAACATAATCCACTTCGTCGGGATCACAATTTGTGTCCACTATTGCGACTATTGGAATGCCCAAATTGCGAGCCTCTTGAATTGCAATGCGTTCCTTGCGAGGGTCAACAACAAACATTACAGCTGGAATGCGTTTCATTTCTTTTATACCGCCCAAATTTTTACGCAATTTTTCCATTTCGTGCACTAATTGTGCCACTTCTTTTTTGGGGAGCAGTTCGAAAGTGCCTTCGGCTTCCATGCGTTCAAGCTCTTTCAAATGCACTATGCGAGATTGAATTGTTTTGAAGTTGGTAAGCATTCCGCCAAGCCAGCGTTCGTTTACGAAAAACATTCCGCAGCGAGTGGCTTCTTCTTTGATGGATTCTTGAGCCTGTTTTTTTGTGCCGACAAACAGCATATCGCCACCGTCTGCAACTATTGCGGTAACTGCCTTGTAGGCATCGTCCACTTTACGAACGGTTTTTTGCAGGTCGATGATGTAAATTCCGTTGCGTTCGGCAAAAATATATTCTGCCATTTTGGGATTCCAACGGCGAGTTTGATGTCCAAAGTGAACGCCCGCCTCTAAAAGTTGTTTCATACTAATAACTGCCATTTTTTTTACCTCCATGGTTTAACCTCCATCATTCAGATGTCTTTTTAGACACCATGGTTGGAATGATGTGTGTTGTATTTTATCTGACAAAGTGTATCACATTTTTTTGAAAATTGCAAATTTATTTGACAAATTTTTTTTTGTGGCTTATAATATTTTTGTTATAAAATTTCACAATAACGGAGGATTTATTATGCCAAAATTTGGTGTTAGCATTTACAGCATTAGCAGAAACATTTTGAACGGCACAATTACGCCAGAACAAGGCGTTGAATGGCTTTGTACACAAGGCTCGGAGGTTATCGAAATTGTACCTTTTGGTATAAATCTTTTGGAAGACCCTAGTTTAGCAGGACGTTTGCGCAAAACAGCCGATAAATTTAGCGTTCCGATTGACAACTATTCCATAAACGCCGATTTTTTAATGAAAACGCCTGCCGAAATTGAACAAGAAATAGACAGAGTTAAAGCCCACATAAAAGCCGCAAAAGATTTGGGAATCTCCACTTTGCGTAGCGATTGTGCAGGTTACAGACGACCAATCGAGCAAAACACAATCGAAACTTTTTTAGAAGAACTTCCCATAATTACAAAAGCCTACGAAACTTTGGCAGAATACGCCGCAACTTTCAACATCAAGTTATTGTTAGAAAATCACGGCTTTCATGCAAACGGTTGCGACAGAGTTAGGTTGATTCTCAAAAACGTTAAATCTGGTAACTTTGGACACCAATTAGACGTTGGCAACTACATTTGCATGGACGATAAACCCGAAATTGCCGTTAAAAAAATGCTCCCGTTTGCTACAACCGTGCATATGAAAGATTTTTACGTGCGACGTACCGATCCCGGCGATGCAACTCAATTTGACTGCTCGGGAGCTTGGTTTAGGTCGGTTGGCGGACAATATTTGCGTGGCTCTATTTTGGGACAAGGCGATTTAGATACCGTTGACATTGTTCACAGCGTAAAAGCATCTGGTTACGACGGCAACATTTATATCGAATACGAAGGCATGGAAGATTGCTATTATGGTACAAAAGTTAGCCTTGACAATCTAAAACGCATTTGGAACGAAGTTTGACGAAGTTTTACGAAGTTTGACGAATAAAAAATAAATTTGCACATTTTCAAAATATGTGCTACAATTATCTGAAATTATTAAAGGAGTGGTAAAATTGAAAGCAGAAATACATCCAAAATATTATGCCGCAAAAGTGCGTTGCAACTGCGGTAACGAGTTTGTTACAGGCTCTACAAAAGAAGAAATACGAATAGAAGTTTGCTCTAAATGTCATCCTTTTTACACTGGCAGCCAAAAAATGTTGCTAGAGGCTGGCGGTCGAGTTGAACGCTTTAAGAAAAAATACGGTATGTAATTATGACATCTTCCGAAATAAGAACGCACAACAAAAAGCACTTGACATCGTTGTTGCGTATAAAAAAAGCCCATGAAGATATACATTTGCCAGAATTGGATTCCGAAATTAGGCTAGCTTTGGCAGTAATGGAACCAGAAGAAGTATATTTTATTGAAGAAATTATGCAAATAAAATTGTTGTAAATGTTAAAGGGTGTATTCCTTTAGGTATGCACCCCTTTTTTAAGGTTACCATAAAAAGGAGGTAATGCTTTGAAAGCAATTATTTTGGCGGCTGGAAACGGCAAACGTATGAAAACAAATTTCCCAAAAGTGTTGCACACTGTATCTGGTAAGCCGATGTTACATTATGTAATAGATGCTTGCCAAAATGCCAATATTACCGATATTACCGTAGTTGTCGGCAAAGATGGCGAAAAAATAAAAGCGGCAACACCTTATGATGTAAATTTTGTCGAGCAAGCCGAGCAGTTAGGCACAGGACACGCCGTTTTGTGTGCAAAAGATAACATTGACCCAACCGACAAAGTTGTAATATTGTACGGAGATACTCCTCTAATTACCTCCGATTTTTTGCAAAATCTGCTTGCTTTCCAAGAAAAAAACGAGGCTCACGGAGTAATTGTTGCCACAAAAATACCCGATCCCACAGGATACGGGCGTATCACAACCAACGCAAATGGCGACTTTTCGGCAATCATCGAGCATAAAGATTTGGCATCGCATCAGCAAAACATTAACGATATTAACACGGGAATCCTTTTGGCGACTGGTAGCGAGTTGCTTTACGGCTTGATTCGCTTGGAAAACCATAATTATCAAAATGAATATTATTTGACAGATGTCCCAAAAATTTTGAAAAATAGCGGATATAGCGTACTTGTGCATAATGTAGCCGATTATACGCAATTTTTGGGCGTAAATTCGCAAAAACAACTGGAAGAAGCCGCTACTGCATTACGTCAACGTATAATAAATCGCCATTTTGAAAACGGTGTGCAAATAATTGATTCTTCCTCGGTTTACATTGATTCCACCGTGGAAATTGCGGCTGGCGTAACTTTGCACCCAGGAGTTATCTTGCAAGGCGAAACGAAAATCGGCGAAAACAGCACTATTGGAGCATATTCTCAACTGGCAAATAGCGTTATTGGCAAAACTACAACTATTCGCAACAGCGTTTTGGAGAGTGCAATCGTTGGTGACCATTGCCAAATTGGTCCTTTCACGTACTTGCGACCAGGCACAGAAATCGGCGATTATTGCCGCATTGGCGACTTTGTCGAAGTGAAAAATTCGGTTATTGGCAACCACACAACCGCCGCACATTTAGCATATATCGGCGATGCAGAGGTTGGCGACCGAGTTAATTTTGGTTGCGGCGCAATCACTGTCAACTACAATGGCGTTGTCAAAAATAAAACCATTGTTGAAGACGACGCTTTTATTGGTAGCAATGTAAATTTAATTGCTCCTGTAGTAGTGCATTCTGGCGGGTTTGTCGCGGCTGGCTCTACCATAACAGACGAAGTTCCGCAGGATGCAATGGCTATTGCTCGGCAACGTCAAACCAATAAAGAAGGATTGGCGAAAAAGTTCAAAAAGCCCAAAAAAGCCACGAAAAAATCCAAAAAATAGTTGTGATAAAATGTCGCTTGACAAATTTCACAATTTCTACAGAAAGAAGATTTTATGAATCAAGATTTAGCTGAAAAATTGGCTATAATTTACAATATTCAAACACGAGATTTAGCTGAAGTTGCGTTTGATAAACTTCCCGAAAAATTGCTTGACCGAGAAACTGCTGTAAAATTGTTGGCTTTGCCTTTGGAACAAAAGGGAAATCGCCTTTGGGTTGCAATGGCAGATCCGCTTAACCACGAGATTATATCCGATTTGTATACAATTACGGGTCTTTTTGTTGAACCAGTTTTTGCCGAAGAATCCGCAATCCGTTATTTTATCAACCAAATTTACGGCAAAACGCACATCGAAAGCATTGCATCACAATTTTTGGTGGACGAAAACATTCGCAAAAATCAATATATTTTAAGCACAGAAACACGCGAACAAATTTTGAATGCTCCAACCGTGAAATTGGTGGATTCTCTCATAGAAACGGCAGTTGTCAACCGAGCAAGCGATATTCATATCGAACCCTACGAGAATATCCTGCGCGCCAGATTTAGAATCGATGGACAGTTGACTAATCCGCAAATATTGAGCGTTTCCTTGCATCCTAACATAATATCTCGGTTAAAAATTATGGGAACGATGAACATTGCCGAAAAGCGGTTGCCACAAGATGGGCAGTTTAGCTTGTTGATTCACGGCGAACCGATTGAATTTAGATTAAGCACATTGCCAACAATTTACGGCGAAAAGGCTGTTATTCGCCTATTATACGGCAAAAACGACCAGTTAAATATTTCAAAATTGGGATTTTTGGCAGAAGATATGGAAAACATCGAACGGATGTTCAAAAATCCGCAAGGGGCTGTGATAATCACGGGTCCAACAGGAAGTGGCAAATCTACAACGTTGGTCAGCTTTTTGGCGGAACTTAACAAGGCAAATGTCAACATTGTAACGGTGGAAGATCCCGTCGAAAACCCGCTAGACGGCGTTAATCATGTATCTGTTGACAGCAAAACGGGTTTCGATTTTCCCAATGCGTTGCGGCATATTTTGCGACAAGATCCCGACATAATTATGATAGGAGAAATTCGCGATAGCGAAACCGCCGAAATTGCCGCCAGAGCCTCAATTACTGGGCATTTGGTGCTAAGCACATTACACACAAACGATGCGGCGGGTGCATTCATGCGGTTGGTTGACATGGGGATTCAGCCGTACATGGTTGCGGCGGCGTTAAGCGGAATAATTGCCCAACGGCTAGTTCGTCGGCTGTGTCCGCTGTGCAGCAAGGAAAGCAAGCCAACTTTGCAGGAGCAAAAATTGCTAAATTTGCCAATCGGCACAAAAATTTACAATCCGAAAGGTTGCAACCAGTGCGGAAACACTGGCTATAAAGGGCGTTTCGCAATATACGAGTACATTTCAATCAACGAAAAAATGCGCAACGAGATGATGGAGCAACAATATAACATTGGTCATGTGGAAAAAATATTGCGTGCGGACAACCAAACAATGCTAGAAAACGGCATAAAAAACGTGATTTTGGGCAATACTTCGCCAGCGGAAGTAATTAGGGTGGTGTTCAAAGATTGATGAAAATTACAACAAAAATCCAAAATTTTTTTGCACCAAACGAGAAAGGTCAACGTTTTTGGGAAAAAGATTTGTTCGGAGCCGCTCGTTTTGCAGGTACAACACAGCTTGCTCCGCTGTGCAAACAGATGTCTTTTATGTTGACAGCGGGCGTTTCTATCAAATTTATTGTGCAATCGTTGGCAGAAGCACCGTCCAAAGATAGGCGAACAAAAGCGGCTTTGCACAGCACATTGGACGGGATAATGCGCGGCGAAAGTTTATCTTTTGCCCTTGAGGCTACAAAATATTTTCCACCGTTTATGTGCAGTATGTGCAAAATAGGCGAGTTTTCCGACAATTTGCCCAAAGTTATGGAGCTGCTTGCAGATTATTACGAAGAAATGTCTCGTAATCGTGAAGAAATTCGCTCGGCGTTGATTTATCCCGCAATAATCACGGTTTTAATGCTGTTTATGATAATTGCCGCCGTTGTTTTTGTGTTGCCAAATTATGCGATGGTTTTCGCTATGTCGGATAATCCTTTGCCAGCCTTAACTTTAGCGTTGCTTGCTTTAAGTGAAATTTTGACAACCCAATATTATATTGTTTTGCCTATCGTTTTGTTAGCGGTGTTTTTGCCAAAATTGCTAATCAGCACAACAAAAGGTCGGCGACTTTTTGAGAACTTTCTGCTGTTTGCTCCGCCAGTTTCGATAGTTTATCGACAAATAACCAACCTGTACATTGTGCAAGCGTTGGCTCTTTTAATGCAATCGGGGCAACCGTTGGCGGATTCTATTCCCATTGTAGCAGGAATTATGTCCAACAAAAAAGTTGAACAGGATTTACAAAATTTATCGCACCGTCTACAAGAGGGAAATTCGTTTTATTCGCTATTTTCCAAGATTCCTTATATAGATTCAACAATATTGGGGCTTGTTCGTGCCGGCGAAGAAACAGGCAATATGCCGCTAATTTTTGAGCACGCAAGCAAATATAGCCGCTATCAATTTAGCCAAATGTCCAAAAGGCTAAACAAGTTGGTCGAGCCGATAATAACGCTAATTTTGGGGGTTATTTTGGGAATTGTAATGTTATCTATAATGTTGCCGATGTTCGCTATGACGGAGTTTTTAGGTTGATAGTTTTGTGGAATGGTTGCCATTGGCAAACAAATTTGTTGTGATATTATTGGGAAAGTTGGGAGGTGTTTTTTGATTTCAGTAAATGACGGTGTTTTAAGGAAAGCCCACTAAGTTAGGGCAAAATATGGTAAATGGTTTGTTTTGTTTGAATTGACGGATATCGACTATGATTTATGTCCTGGATATGTTATAAGATTTAGTTAGGAAGAGGAAAGAGAAATACGGAAATCGGCGCTAGAGTTTTGCGAACTTGGCAAGTCAACGATAGTAATTCCGCCTGATTATTGGTATGGAAACTATGTTCTTATAGCTATGTCAAGTTAATTTATACTAGGCACGAAAGGAAATTTATATGGAAAACTATAAAAATGACAGGATGGCTCATGTGAACGTGGCGAAAATCCTACTCTTATGGTAAAAATGAAAAGCGGTTTTGCTGTTATTGGAGATAATCAGTTTTTATCAGGGTATTGCGTGTTGTTGGTTATCCTAAAACCTCATCGTTAAACGAGTTATCAATAGAATCACGCACTCAATATTTAGTTGACATGACCTTGATTGGTGATGCAATCATTCAAGTATGCAAGCCTTTAAGAATTAACTACTCTACGCTAATGAATTTAGACCACTATTTGCATACGCATATAGAAACTCGTTACGATTGGGAGCCTGACGAATATATAAGTAGACCAAGTTATTTTTATCCAAAAGAACAAATATATAATGTAAAATATGAATATTGCGAACAAAATTTTGGCAAATTAAAAAGGAAAATTACCGAAACGTTGCAAGATTTAATGAATGAAAGAAACGTACAGAAATAATGTTGATTATTGGTGTACAGAATAAGCATTAACTTATCCGTCCACAAAAATGGAGCAGTCTACAAACCAAGATTTTGAACGCTACAATAAACAGGCTGAAACCAAAATGAACGTGGTTTCCAAGCGGTAGCCCTTGTTTGCCGATAAAAAAATTCCCATTGACATCACACACCGACCATGATATAATGCCAACATAACACGAAAGGAGTTTATTTAAGCCATGAAAAAAGAGTTGACATTTGCGGACATCACATTCCACAACGGAGAAGAAGTAACGGAGGACGATTTGTTCGATAGGTTCGAGCATCATTATATTTTGTTGCAGTTGAAAGAGGGCGTTATTAGAGATTGTGCTGGTTATTGGGGGAATCTGATTGCCTCTGCCCCTGCTGGCGATGAATATAATTATGGTGCAGGCGCAGACGTTTTAGATGACTATATGGAAGAACTGTGGGCAAAAGGCGAGGGATTCGTTTATACCGTAGATTACACATTTCCGCCGTCGGAGGGCAGCCGATGGTAGAGTATAAATTTGAGCATAGTGTGCCTTTGTTGCTCAACCAATATAGATATATGTGCGAAGTAGGCTTGGGGCTTGAAATAAAGCCATTTCTGACTTCCAAAAAACAAGATGCCATTATTGATACAGGTTGCACAAACACGCTAATGCAGTTGCAACACGCACGAAGATACGGCAGAAAGCGCAACCACACACAAACCGTAGTCATAGGCGGCAGGGAATACGATGCGACCTTGTACACAATCCGCTATTTTTACGTGGGCAATTTTTGCATACGGCATTTGCCAGTTCTAGCGGCGGAATATGTCGGCACTTGGTCGAGGAATATTCTCATTGGTGCGAGTGTGCTGAAAAATTGGCATTTTGGGTTACAGCCGAATAATCACGAATTGCATTTTTCGGAGGTTTCGGATAAGTATAATTACTTTTTTGACCAGTTCGGCAATTACCAAGAGGTGCTTTTTGACAAGTTTGACGAGTTTGACGATGCGGAATGATAAAAATGCCCCTTGAATGGGTGCAAAACCTAACAAAATAAACCCAAACCGCTCCCATGGCTGAAACTAAACAGTTGAGAGCGGTTTTGATTTGCAATTAACAAACGAAAGTTGCACAAATTTTTCCAACAAAAAAATATTTTTATAGCAATTTTTTGTAACTATTTCACAAATTTTATCCACGCTTTTTAGCAAA
>JGI24700J35501_10929776_pt1 | contig 10162 bp, 9 predicted proteins | sample TergutTh196P1_FD_35501 | JGI IMG/M metagenome (IMG submission 35501) | reverse complement strand
GACCCTCTCAACACTTGTCCCCTGCTGCTACCTCCATTGCTTGGTTGTACTGATACTCGGGCTGGCCCTTTGGATATGCTTCCATAACCTTTCTTTACTGAGAACCCTCTCTCTCTAGCAGATAAAATTGTCGATTCCTCTTCAAGGGCGGCATCTATAAAGGTTCATAGCAAAGCAGTTTCTCCTTTGACCACACAGTAGTTCAAATTCTTTTGTTGCTTAACCCCTTCACAAAACCTACTTACATGAGGCAATTAATGGGCCCCATAGCACAGATTACTTCCTCATCTTCGCATATTCCGTATGCTGCTTCTCTCAATTCAGACTGCATAGTGTCAATCCTACTGTTCACAGTGCTATACTCTCATTCGCACCCAGCCTGCTGCTAAACATTCGACGCGCATAATAATCGAACTCTGTAATTTTCTTCCAAAATTTGTGTCACTGAGAGGTCTGCTGAGTATCACTGCAGATCACGCACCCCTCTCTTGCTCTGGCCTTGTACAAAACATTTTGTAGGTTACTGCTAGACTAAACAGACCTGTTGGAATGTGTTGCATGCCTACTGTCCAGGGGGTGCAACTTGTGGTCAGTGGGCTGCAGAGAGTCCCTGGATGCTACTTGCTCAGTAATGGGAATAGAACAGTAGCAGCTTGGAACCCAATAATTAAAAGTTGTATCTCTGTGAAAGTGGTGTTGGAAGCTTGGTGTACACCATTTGGATCACACTCTCCCATAATTTTTAAAAGACATGTCTATGCAAACTTCTGTGTCCTAAAAAAATGCATTTTTATTAACATGCTTATGTACTTCAAAGTGTATGTTACAATAAATATTTCATGATGTAAATATTGTAAGTCTGAGTACATTTATGCTTTTCATGTAGTGTCCTTATCTTCACATATGCTAAGTACATCAATACTGTATTGGATTGTGATTTTTTTTATTTCAAAATTACCATAGAGGGCACAACATTGTACTGCTTCTTTCACTGTTTGTTTTCCTCCTTATGAAGAATTACATATGAATTTTTGTAATAAAATTAACATGTCATTTTTACTGAATATTCAGTACCAGAATGTCATTACAGAACTGTTCTGATGATGCAGGACCAAAAATGAGTTGAAATTCTGTCCACAGTTGTAGCATACTGTCTGTTGTGTCGTCATTTTAGACTAACTGTCATTGTTACTTACATTTTAAGTTATCTAATGACATATTTTTTAGTGTGATAGATTTTGATATTGAAGAAGATGTAAACTGTGGATTTCCGCCTTGCTGTACGCACACTTGGCTGTCCCTGCCACAGGGTGGAGGGGATACAAAACAGTACTGTGGGCTGAATAGACCACCACCAGTTGTTTATGTGTCCCAAGTGAAGACAAACATTAAGTTCCATACATCAAAGGTTGTCATGGGAGGAAGAGGATTTCAGCTTAATTACACAGTTCTGTTAGGTATGTGTATGACTTAAGAAATATAACTCTGTTGCCTAAAGTGGACTGATATTTCTAAATTTGAATCTCTTCTTGTCATAGGAATGTGCTTGATGTCCTGGAATTGGCTAATTTTCATGCTTCACTGCTATGTCTGAGTTATTCCTTTACTGTATGATGGTGTATCAAATTCAGTAGCTATAAAGCAGGTACAGCTGAAAACTGTTTGTGGTACTGCTATGGCAGTGCATATGGCACAACTGCATTTTTGACTTGGTAAACACACTGGCAGACATTTGTGTAGAACAGTACAGTCAGCTGGGTGAGTAGCAAGTACAGATGGCATTTTGGCACAGTATATGGAGTGTACATTAGATTAGATTAGGTTAGTACTTGGGTTCAAGCCCTTCTGGTCGTAATGCACCAAGGCCTTAAAACAGGCCCATTGTGCCCCATAATCTGATACTATGTCAAGGGAGCCCTGTTGCTTTACTAAAGTTCCAGATGGCCCCCAGACTTAAACTTCCTATATCCTCTGGTTCCAAGAAAAAGGAACCCAGGGTTTCACACGATGTGGACTGAGGTTTCTTCGTGTGTTCCACACCTCCTACATAAGGAGCCATTTGTCAGCTCCATTAAGTGAAGATGTCTTCCCAAGGTATTATGTCCATTAAGGAGGCCAATAACAACCCTGGATTGTGTCCTGTTAAAGGACAATAGTCTGGTCTCTGTAGACAGACTAGGGCCCAAAATCAAGTGTTTAATCCTGTCTCTGAATACTGCTAGGACCACACCACATTGCTAAATGCTCGTTATCCACTCAGCGTTTTATCTTCCTTTTTATGTTCTGCATAGAGACCCCCAAGGATGGCTCAGGTCCTACAAACTTCTGAACAGATCCATCTGTTGCAAGGTTGTTGGTGATTTCGTTTCCTCTTCTTTGTACCCCAGCATGTCCAGGAACCCAATAACAGTCCCACTATGTGCCAGGTAAAGATATCATTCAACGCCTTTTGGCACTGTTGCACCAATGGAGACATTGTTTTGGCATCCTGTATGGCTTGCAGAGCCGCCTGACTATCAGAGCAAATAATAATATATATCTCTGTCCTTGGATTTGTTTGAATTTCGTATACATATTCCAAGAGGGCGTATACCTTTGCCTGAAAAACTGTAGGATAGTTTCATAGAGAGATACTGACCCTTCTTCCCAAAGATTGCCCATAGACTCCAGCCCCAGTCCCCTGCCTCCTTGGACCCATCCATGAACCAGGCAAGCCCTTTAACTACAGGAGGAGTCCCAGGTCCTCTGGTTGACCCTTCTCTAGTCAACATAGTAACGCGTTATTTGGGTTCAAGGTTAAAAGCTTAACTCATAACATCGACCCCCATATTAAATACAGGGTCTGTCCTCTGACGCTGCATCAATACGCTACTACGTCCTCAGCTGGGGTGAAGGTAGAACCAAAATTCCAAACTCCAGAGATGATTTGCCACTGATCTTACCTCACCAATGGAGGAATGCCAGTGAATGCCTCCATAGCACCAGTAGGAGCAGTGTGCATTGCTCCCGTTATCCCTAAGCATGCAAGTCTTTGTAGTCTGCTTAGTCATTTCTGGGCACTAGCAGTCTGACAGCCAGGCCAACAAACTAAGGATGCAAAAGTGATGGACGGCCAAATGATAGAAATGTAGAGCCAATGGACCACCTTAGGTCTCAGGCCCCATGTTGCACCACAGGCCCACAACAGATTGTGAGCCTCCCTTACCTAGACATCCACATGCTCCCTCCAAGTCGGCTGAGAATCCAGGACTACCCCGAGATACATGACCAACATAGAGCGACTTAGAGTAACCCCACAAAGTGTGGTTCAAAGAAATTAGGGAGTTTCCTACTCCTTGCAAATACAACCAAGACCAACAACCCGATCCTGTCGCACCATGTCTCTACAGTATGAAGAGCCCACTGCATGAGCCCTGACTCCGTGTTTGGAAATATTCCCACAGCTAGAAGACAGATGTCATCTGCCTAGCCTTGAATATATATCTCACCTCCACTGAGCCTTGCTATCAAAACGTCCACAACCAGGCATGATAGAAGTGGCGACAACACCCCCCTATGGGCATCCCCTGAATACTGCAATCCCTGTACAATGGTCTGATCAACCTCATGTCTGATGAGCATATGGAGTCATAAGAGATGTTATTAAACACCCCCTCTATATCTAAGAAAATACCCAGAGCTATCTCCTTCTGGTCAAGCGCCTTCTCAACTTGAAGCACGAGCTTTTTAATGCTTACTCTTAGAAAAAAAAGTGTATCTCGTAGACTTTTCCTTCAAATTTAATGAAATAAAATTTTGCACTGTGCTTATGAATTGGTTAATCCAGGAAAAAATATTCACCTATTTAGGCCTGTGAAATGCATGTATTGTATAAAATGTGGTGTAAATCGTTCATTACTCACATAATTCTGGCTGCTGCATAAGGTCTGTGGCACCATGGATCACTGTTTTATCATGACACACAGTATTCACAAAGAGGGTGATGTATTACAAATTCACTTTTGTGTGATATTCCGTGAAACAAGGCACCACGCACAGGTCCACATCACATCTGGTGCACTTGTACACTGTGCCCTTTCTTTGGCTGCGAAAAGAAAACAGACGGCAGAGCAGTGGGTTGATTTCGCTGGCCATTGTTTGTTATGGCTACATCTGCTGAGGCTTCCTGCCATTGTTCCTCTTCTTCTTCTTCCTCAAAATAATCTTCTAACATCGTTAGCTTTCACACCTGATTCTGAGTCGGTGTCAGCAAACAGAATTTTACTTATGGCTTCCTCAAGTTTTATTTATTTTTTCCGGCCATTGCTCGAGACCCACAATCATCTACCTTGTATGACACGGTACAGTTTCAGAAATGTAATACCAGTGAGTACGAACGTCTTCTACAGTGACAGCAAAGCAGATCTAAAGCTACGATGTGACTCCTGTATAAAAATTCCAGCTATTTGAGGGTGCCCAAGACATTGTTACTACATTGATGGCTGTACATTGCATGTTACTACCCCACAACCCCTACAGATTACCCCAGCACTACAAGAGGCATGTCTGTGGACCCTTCTGTAGCTGTAAACATCGAGTTTTGTGGATATCTCAGATTTTTGAGCATTACTTTTTTCTGAATTATATGGGTACAGTATGCCACTGACAACCTTTCTGGTCAAGAAAGAGTTTTTGCCTCACAGGCCAGTGTTGATATTTCAACCCACAGTGAACTCCAGAGCAAGCGATATTTGTAGCATGCAGTGTCAAAACCATATTAGTCAGCTGGGAAAAATGCGCAATTACGAAGTGTCTACGTATATATCAGTTTTTTTGGAGGGGGTACATTCTGGCTCCTGAATGAAAGCCTGACCTTCAAGGATCCTGCAGCATAGCAAGCCACAGCAGTTAACCAAATAGGAGTGAACAAAATTCCTCCAAACTTCGACACACTGTTTGCGACGTATTTGTAAGGCATTTGGCTATTTAAAGCGCTCACTGTGCGATGTACTTATAAGGCGTTCAGGGTTAAGGGTTACATTCTGAATTCCAGTGATGACACATTATTCAACACATGGTGGTTCACCTTTGTAGCCAGTTTCTGTACAGAAGTGATATATTTAAATAGTTTGTTTGACATGTCCAAAATCTACAAAGCTATCAAGTATAATGTCATTGCAGTGTCGCCATGCTCTGGTCCCGATGAAATTCCATGCATGGATCAAGAGACACATTGTTTCAACAATGTGACTCAGCGTTGTAATGGAGAAAGGGACTGCATGTCAGGTTTAGATGAGATGGACTGTAACAAATGCCCTGGTGAATATGCATGCCGTTCAGGTGAAGGATGCTATAAACATCATCAACTTTGTGATAACAAAGTAGACTGCAGTGATTACTCCGATGAAATGACATGTGGTAAGTTACTAATTTGTGACTAAGTATGTTTGTGTGTTGTTAGGTTACATGTACAGCTTTTCACGTATGGCCAAAACTTCCTCTGTCTAAATGTCAGTAGAGATTTCCATTATGGCTGAGAGTCAAGCATTTGTTCTTGTGGTTCATATCATAATTGGTAATAGAGTCTCACTATATTCAAGAATCAATAGAGAACAGTTCAGGCAACACATGAAAGAAAAATTGATGGACGTATCTATATTTTTAACATGCGTGAAGAAATGTTCAGCTTAGCAAATGCTGGCTAGGCTACAAGGGTAATCTAGCATTCAGTCCACTGTGAATGTGCTAATGAAATTTGTGTTATGATATATTCTAAAGTTTTTTCCTATACAGAACTATAGGCCTACTTATTATGTTAAAATAGGGCTGTACCTTTCTTATGGTTGAGGAAATTTTGTTGCAATCTATACGTCTTTGCATTGTGAACAGTAGTTTCAGTCTTCTCCAGTGTGTATGCAGTCTGTACAATGGAAGCTGTATAAGAAGCTGTTTTACAACATTCTTTAATACCTACAACCCACATCTCTGAAGGAATGTAAAAATTAGGGTCAGAATTAGAAAAATAGGTGTCTGGAGATGGACGTGGTGTCCACTACAGCCAGAAATACTTTTTCTGGAATCGGTATGTTACTAGCTTGTTTGTTTACTGTGGTACTTTGACCCGATTTTGGGTCATGACCTCCCCTTACGAGACTTCATAATCACACTCGTTGGACACACCACAGTCAGTAGGACTTCTCTGGATGAGTGAACAGCCTGACACAGAGACCTCTACCTGCAACTCACAGTACTCACAAGAGACAAACATACATGCCCCTGGTGGGATTTGAACCCACGATCCCAGCCATTGAGCGGCTGCAGACCCATGTCTTATACCATGTGGCCACTGGAATCAGCATGTTAGTAGTTACCTTAATAAAATAAGTAATGGTGTGAAGTGTTAAACAGTAATGTGAACATAATTTGAGATGTGAGAAAGAAATTGCTTAAAGATATTTTGAAAACCCAAGATAAGAGCACTTCAGCTAAGTAACTCCATGGGGCAGAGTTCTTAAGAATAAATTAGTCACACAGCTATTTAAGAAATGTTCTACCTCTTATGGAAGTCAGAAGTTCATTGGTGTTCACAGGAGCCTGTCACTTCATCCTATGGATGAAGCCAGTCAACACCTTCACCCATTTCATTAAGTTTCACTTTAATACTACTATTTCCTTAGTATTCAGATGTAATTTTTATGCATTATTACAGAGAAGAACTGTGATGGCAAAATTTCCTGTGCCAATGGTGATGGTTGTTACATACCTTCTGAACATTGCAACTCAGTGCAGAATTGTGGAGATAACTCAGATGAAGCAGACTGTGGTGACACCAGTGATGAACAAAGTTGTGTGAAGGTACAAATATCAGATTTATGGTTTCTGAATGCTGTGAAATCCCCTATCTCTCTTTCTCACACACACACATTATCTTGAGTTGCAGAATGATAGAATGTAATTCTTGATCTTGAAAATTTAACCCTAAATGAATAAAGTTTTCTCCGGCCCGCAGCATATTTAATTTTGAAATATAGAAGAGTCTTATGGTAGATGGAGAGAAATGCATTGGAAACGTGAAACTGTAACCCTCAATCACGAAACCTCATTACTTCTATGACGGATAAATGTATTTTCTGTAATGTTGCCTTACATTTACACTGCAGTGAGTTATACTGTACTCAGAATAACCACAAACTAGGCATAAACACAGGTAATGAGTGCAGTACTGTTCAGTATTAGAAGCAATAACTTTTTTCTGTTCCGTTTGTGTCAAGTGTATCTGTTTATTGAGATGAAGTTTGTTGCATATGATTGTATGTGTACAGTAATTTTTCTTGTGTCTAATTTAATCTGGAATGACTGTGACTGCTTTATAAGTACAATGAAGAAGTGTGTGTGTAAAGAATTGAGATACATGTTGAAATGGTAGCTAGTATGCAGTAAGCAGTTATCAAAATATTCTGTTTGCATGAAGCATATTGTGAGACTTTGAATGGTTGGCCATTAGAGATACGATGAGGAGCCAGGGCTTCTGGGTTGTGATGTTTTGTGTTCCCTGATGTCCTGAAGGAATGTTAGTGCAGTGATCTTCAGGGGTTAAGCAGTCTGGGAAAAATTGGACGGTTCTGCTCTTAAAAATGGAATACTACATTCCTTTGTAGCATTGGGAACCACTCACCCAACATCGTATCACATCCCAGAAGATGTGACTCTTCACTAACACTGCTGTGAGAACCTCATATCCTGCATGGATTGAAGTTTTTTGCACTGGAGCCCTGATGTAAATAATTGTTGTTTTTAGTATTCTGTGTGATTCTTGAGAATATTATTATTGAACTTCCTTGTGTTGGTCTGTCTTATTACATATCTGCATATGATTTCATACTGCAATTTTAAGTAAGTTTGCAACATTCATTCTGACAAATGGTAACTTCTTCAACATGTAAGATATGCTTAGTTCAAAGAAATTTTTCAGGGTTTAGTAATAGTTGTACTGTAATGATAATCTTTCAGAACAATGAGTGTTCTGTTGCTTGATAAAATTGAAGACTGTAACAATATTGTGGATTGTGATGAATTCAGTAAAAGTATTGTAAATAATGGTATTTAACATGGTAGATTACATAACGTGCTAGTGTCAAAATGTTCCACAAATCTTCCATTGCAGTTTGTTTTTCTATTTTTGCTTCACAGCTCTCTGTCATTACGGCAGCCATCATAGGTTCACTGATCTGTGGCTTACTACTGGTCATTGCGGTTGGTTGCATGTGTCGTCTTTACAGCCTTCGTCTTGCTGTGTCTAGTAATTACAGTATCCATCATGAAGACATCAGCCACATTTCTAGTGGACTGAGGTCAGTCCCTCATCAAGACGATTTCTTTCACCGTGAACCACCACCTGCTTATACAGTTGCAGTAAGCGAGTGCCAGCAACTACAGCGCATTGCTCCACCAGGTAATTGTCGAACATTTACCCTTGCAACGTCGGAGCATTATTCACCAAACATACGACATCATCATAGTAGTAGACGATCCTCTCAGAGGTATTCAAGTGGGCGGAGAAGATCACAGAGAAATTCTGTCAGTAGTGGTATCTCTCCCATTGCAGCTGACCCTGTATTGCCGGGAACAACTCCCTCTTGGCACACATCACATTATTCAGACTTTCCTCCATTGCCTAGTTCATGTCACACTCCATCCATCCCCATTTCAACTACCCTGGAAACATCATTAGCTTCACAGCAGCGAGAATCCATTATTGTTTCTGATCATGGAACAAATGAAAACAAGTCTACAAACTCAAACCACAATGTTGTATCTACCAGTACAGCACTTAGTATGATATCCAGAGACCAGGGAGTTCTTTCTGCTCATGTTGAATTGTATGATACATGCCTTGTTGACCTTCAACAAGAACTACAAGCTGGAGATGAAGGAAATTATTCTTCTCCTCTTTTTTCATCTACTTCCACCTCGACATCTGAATCTCCAAGTAGAGAAAGTGTCACATCATCAACAAGTCTACTGTCATACCTCTCAAGCAATGAAGACACCCAGTTGCTTGTAGTGCCACCACAGTAGAAGCATAAAACTGCTTAAATTGAGCTAATAATGGATTATTCCAGAACAGCATTAAAAAGTTTGTATTATTGTTACTAAAGTATTTGAGTGTGATTTCAAGAAATAACATTGAAGACACTCCCTTCCTAAATGCCTTCCTGGTTCTTACTCCTTTATGTTCATTATTACTGGTTTTATTGTTTTTTGCCATGAATATCATATTTTGTATTTATTGTTTCGGTAGATGTGACATACAAGCTAATAATGCAACACATAATACTGTGAAAATAATTACACCATAGAGTACCAGAATGTTCCTTCCTGAACAAGATCTGATAAGCTCTTAATGTATACTGATTTCATAATTGTTCAGTTCAAGCACATGGTTGTTTACTGTAAATACTAGATGTATATGAATGAGGATGTCTTGTTGATCTGAATATAGAATACTCTTTTAATGCTACAAAGATGGCTTTTATTAACCTGGATATATGTGTTATTTCCATAAGCAATCAAAATCAAATGTATCATTTCATTTTCTCAGTAACAGCACATTACTCCTACAGAAGATAAAAGTGTCTGACGCAAAATATTTGCTGCATTTAGTTAAGTTTAGAATACTTTTCTTTTTTGGCAAATAGTTCATTACACACTGTCATGCACACACACGTGTCTACATACATATTAGACCTGCTTCTTTCATCTTAGTTTCTTAGAAAAGTAAAAAGAAGTACGAAGTAAAATTGAGAGAAAGCTTACAGCGTATCTTTCTGATTAATAGGGAGGTTTTAAATAATTAATGGGGCCACAAGTTAGGTGGATGTCACTTCATGAAGATACCACCTGATGTAAAATAATTATGTTTAGTTATAACTAACAAATTAAACAATAATACAAATGAATGCCATTTTTCAAGGACCATAGGCTGGTTAGCCATTAAAAAACTGTACTGTAGCAGCAGTTGAATGTCTGCCCTTAAAATTCATAGACTTATCGTGTTTATCAGCTGCACAGTTAACAGTTACTGCCTGTGCATTTTTTTAGTGCCTATACCATTAAGACCTTTATCCTCCCATCAAAAAAAAAAAAAAGGTTAAAATATGGCTGCCAGCCTTGCTGTCATCAT
>JGI24700J35501_10929777_pt1 | contig 10165 bp, 4 predicted proteins | sample TergutTh196P1_FD_35501 | JGI IMG/M metagenome (IMG submission 35501) | reverse complement strand
CCCACCCACTCCATTTAGTTCACACCACCCCACTTTACTCATAAGGTACATATATTTGATACAGCTTATAATCTTGATTTTATAATACTTGTTTCTATTGACAGTGATCAATGGTCACATTATCAACGAGATCTCAGATGATATAGCTATGAAAGTACTACACTGTATAGTCTTCTCTGAAACACAATGAGACCCGATGATGGCCCAGCGCAAGGGCCGGAACATGTTGTCTTAGTAATAAATATTTCACTACCTATTTAGTTGTGTATTGACTCTACTACCTGCACCATCTTATTGTATCTAACACAACGGGGATGTCGCAACTTAAAACTATGTTTCAGTTTGTTTCTTTTGAACACTGTCATCCATGCTTAACTGTGGGTACCCGTGTGCTGGCTGTGATTTAAGTATAATTCTGACTGTGGGGAAGGTGTTAATGTGCCAGTGTCAATGGCTTAAGTTTTCTGGCTTGTGTTTTCAGGTTCCTGTTATGTTTCTTATTTACTGTGAGATATCACATAGGATGCAGACAGGTTTTTGATTTAATGAAAATAATGTGTTGCTTCTTCTGTTTCAGATTTTATTAGGACTGTTATAGAATCCATTTGGCAAAAGAATGGAGCCATGTCACGATTTGGATGGATGGATTTTTTTTTTATTGTGAAGGAAAGACGAGATTTCCTGATGAGACGTGACCTGATTAACCCAGTCAGTTTGAAGAACTGTGGGAGAATGAAGAGCATGAATTGCCACATTCTAGAACCATCCCCGGACTTGCCACCATCTGCTTATCAGTGAAACAAAATTAACATATATAGTACGATAGATTATTATTTTTTTTATTATAGTGTGGCGATGTGTTTAGCTATGCTGTCAATTTTTCAAATTGTATCATATTTTTTTATTATTACTATTATTATTATTATTATTACAATTAGCTTCTTTTGAATTGCACAAGAGTTTAGAATGGTTGATAATATGGGAAATGCATGCCAAACTTTCCATGGCGTTACAAGCAATATTTACTTGCTCTTGAACATTAATCTATAAAATACCATTCATGGCTGTAATGTATGGTGTAGCATTCAGTGCCATATATGGAACATATCGTCATTGAAGGACAGAATGTGTCATCGTATAGTACTTCTTTTTTGTGTTAATTAACAATATGCTGTGACATCCTCTTCAAGTAAGGGACATAGTGGTTACTTGTTTAAAAATTTCAGAATTTCTGGAAAACAGTTTTGCGGTACAATTCGGCTTCCCATTGACTAACCTACAGTAGATGTTTGAAACTGGTAACATTCGTAGTGAATTGAACTGGTGCGTTGTGTCGACTTCTTATCCGCTGTACTTTATGCTGTACCTTGCACTTCAGACTGTAGTACAGTTTTCTTAAGAGGGCATGTACCTTGCTGAGAACAAATTTTGTATTTGATATCGTCAGTTTTTCTTTTCCTTATGGATGATTTTCTTTCTTGAATGTTAACATATAGCTGATTCATGAACCTTTGCAATGTTGTAGGATATTAGCTTGAGTATTAGGTGGTACAGTTGAGGAATAGAATCAGGGAGTGACTTGCAGATATGGCCAATTTTGATGTAGATGCATCACGGCCGAATCGTGATAGGTAGTGCCAGCTTTAATTCCTGCGATGCCAGTCCACCGTTTTAGTCACAACACCTCGTATTTAGTCAGTAAATTGCATGACTTGAAACATACAGAAATAGTTCCCTCCAAATGGTTGGCTCTGTAGTTCATCAAAAGTGCTGACAGATTTTGTATGTTATAAGGTGCGGAAATTTTTGTGAAGGTTGAAATTTTCAACCTCAGTACGACAGGTACATGCATAAGATCCAGAATTCTGACTCATGACACTTATTCCTTTGCTGCCAGTCGCAGAACTTTGGGTTTTGCTGATGTATGTGTGCCGGATAATATCCGTGCCGTAATGAGAACACATTTCTAGATGGCACCAGAATAGTATTTGTTTCATCCACAATGTGAACTTTGCGCTGTAGCACATTCTTAGCTGTTTCTCATTAATCAAATGTATGCGTTCTTCGCAGAATATATACACATGTTTGGTATTTTGTAGTTAATGATGCCATGGAACATATAAGAACCATACAAGTTGAGTAACGAAAAGTCTAATTAGGATAGGGTGCGTTAACCCTTCAGAATAAGAAAACGTAAATGCTGCTCACATCAGAGATTCCTTCTGACATACCTTCCAAAGCTGAAACTCAAATGAGTTTAGTTTAATTTTGTACAGGTTTCTTCTTGTCTCTGCTGATACCGATACTAATACTGATACAAATTTTGTTTGCACCTGCACTGTACATGGGAATGGTATTGTTTCTTATTTAGAATAATCTTACGATGTTAATGTCGAAATGTGAATTATATGTTTGGTTATCAAAATTCTTAATCAGTCTGTTGTTTATAATCATTGTTTTGCAAATTACCAAATTAAGACTTGACTTTGTTATTACTGTAACCGACTTTTCATATGTGAAAATGGAATTTCTTTGAAGTAATCATGTCAACTGTAAATGTAAACATTGGACATTTGTGTAACAGAGAGTTTGTCTTTATTCAGAATGGTTCATCATTTGGCAGACTCTTTAAATTCTGTGGTTTTGAGGAGGTTGTAATTTACATGCAGCTGAGATCTCCTCAGGTCCAGAGACATATTGCTGATTGAGTTGCCGGTACTGGCCAGAGACGCGTGGCCTTGTTTGCTGGTGGAAAAAAAAAAAAAGCAGAACTGAAAATACCACAATGGTGTATCAATGTTGTATGGAGATCCTAACAAAGCATACCTTTCATTTTCTCACATTCCAGTCAAATGGCAACCATTAACTTTGTTGCCTTGTAGTAATTTTTTTTGGTTTGTGTTTCATATTTTTCTACGACTTTAACTGTTGTTAGTGCCGAGATTTTCCAGTGTTGAAATTTTTTTTATGAAAATGCCTATATCAGTAATACATGAAACGAGTTCTTAAACGATTTCATTCTTTTTTAAATGACTTTTTTTTAGATATTGTGCCTTTTCATGATAATTCAAAGACAGGGAAATAATTATATATATTATAAAATACTAACCATGAAGCCAAATTTATCTCCTAGTTGCTAATTGTTTCAGTGTTGTAGCGATTCAAAAATGTACATTAAGTTGATCTAGAATTGAGCCTAGTTCTTTATGTGACTACAGGTGTGGATGCTGATGGAGATATTTCACAACACTGATCCTGTAGCGAGAGGTTTTGATATTTCCGAATTAACTGGATCATATTTGTAAATGTTACTTTTAAACAGGACTTGAAATGCAACCTCCATTGGCTATTTACCATACATTACTGTGGACTTATTTTGTAAAAGTGAATATAGATTTTTGCATAATTTTCTTGTTATAAGAAGCATTTAAAGTCGTAAGAAATCTGCGCAGATTTCTTAGTGGAAATAATAGCTTAAATTAAGGGTGGGTGTTGAAATACACTGCTGGCATTGAGCAGTGCGAAACTGACGGAGTATTAAGAAAACAGCTTTCAACCAAAAATGATACAAACCAGCTGTAGATTGTATAGTTAATTGGTAATTGTCTGAGAGATACCAACTTGCTGTTAAGTCATGATTGTTTGATAGAGAATTTGTTAATAGTATAAGTATAATTGTTTGTCATTTTTCAGAATCTGGTTTGTTGGTTGTGACACCCAGTAGCTCAGGTCTTTAGGTTGTTGCCATTAAGAAATCTGGTTCTGGAGTGATTATACCATTATCAACATGAATCTTTGAACCATCGGGTTTTCCTAGAAGTTAGGGCTAATATTCCCATAGTGCATGCATTGTATTAATGTATTGAGAAGTGCGGAAAAGATTTTACAATGTTAAAACTGATGAAATTTGGTTTATTTTGGTACACCTGAATTTGATGGTGAGATGGTAACTATTTTTTAAGAATCACATTACTCACAAAAGGAGTCCATATTGAATATTAAATAAAACCGTGTGTTGTATTTACATGAGTACGTGTTTCATAAATAAGAGCAAGACAGAGAAAACAGAAGTACACACTTTTTTAGGGTTTTGACAACATTTACACAAAGAGACATTTGTTAGTTGAGGTGACCGAACTGTATTCCGCTATTCTCAAGTGTAAGAAATAATCACATAAATAGACACTTGTGTGCAACTTGCAGCTTCATCTCAACAGATGATGATGATGATGATGTGATTTATATATATATATATATATATATATATATAAAAAAGAAAGACTTTCACTGTGTGTTTCCACATTGTGAGGAACACTACAGAACACAGCTTTACAGGAAATGTGAAAGTTGCGCCTGATTAATCTTGGTGCAAGAATTAGAATTTAGGATTAGTTAAGAAATTGTAGAAATAGTTTGTATTGTAAATGTAAATGTGAGTGGAATTTGGATGCCATTGCTGCTTTTCCATTAGATGTAGAATAGGAACATTGGACTATTGGTAGGATTAGTAACATTGTTTCTTTTTTAAAAACAAATTCTGACTGAGGTAGAAGAAGTTCGTAGGTTTTAAGGGGAAAAAGATAAGTTTCACTTAATGTTCTAATGTGAAACTAAATATGTAGAACTTAGAGGTCAAGGTGATTCTTCAGTTTTACTGTACAATAGAATGTAAGTTCCCTGGCCTTTTCTTTCGTTACGTGTGTGTTGTTTAAGTTCGTGTCGGTAATTCTAAGAGAACTAGTTGTCGTGTTTGTCCAGATGTGTTGGTTTAATGTTTTCTGTGTGAAAGAAAAAAAAAATCAGTTTGTAGTCGTGTTAGGTGTTAACGTGAATGGCAACTGCAGGTTGCATTAGAATAGGATTTGTAGTTTATAGTGTTTGAGAGGCTGAGTCATAGCGGATGGGCATGCAGTGTCTGGCAGGCAGCGATCATAATGGAGAAGAAAATGTGCCCCAAATATTGGTGAAGTTTAAGTGCCCTTAGTTTTTTTTCTTCCTCTCTACCACATAAAGGGAAGTCCTAGTGTTTAAATATGTTTCCAAAATGGGTGTAGCTGCATATAGATGTTCCTAAGAAGATGCTGTCTGTTCAGTTGGCAAGTTGATATTGATGTCATAATCATCCTGTAAAAGATGTCTTTCTGTTATGTATAAAGCAAGCCTTCACTGTTCCATTGTATTCCTTTTGTTGAATTAAGTTCATTTGGTTGGTCGCATCATCATTCATTGCAGTTCGTTTTAACCAAACGTTAGGATTGCAACACTGCCCTTTGCTTTCGTAGTTATTGCTAATGATGTCGATATTGGATTGTCATATTGACAAGTCACAGCAGCATCCATAGTAGATGCACACAGCCTGTTTGAGTGTCCTTTCACTCCCCAAGAATGCCTGAATTAGCAGGTGAACATCATAGGGACAGGAACCAAGCCATATAAAGAAGCGTAGTAAAGAATATTATTAAAAAGTATGATAATAACTACAAAAGAAAAGTTTATTTTGTTACACAACTTTTTTGTGAAAATAACATAAAAGTCTTTTTCTTGTTGTTGTGATGATAAAAATGTGCTGTGTTTTTGTAGAGTAGATATGTTCTCTCTGCTCTCCAAACAAAGAAAGGGATGAGTATAAAATATTGAGAGCATGCAGACTAGTGTGAGATGGATCAACTGCAGAGTTCTGTTTGATTGGGAAGGTCACATTGACTTGGAAGTGTTCTCCCTTCGTGATGTGCTACTGTCAAGTTCCTTGTAAATATTAACTAGAATGCTATGTTTCAGCCTCAAAAGTAGTTAGTTAGGATTTAAGTAAGCAAACAAAAAAAATTTAAAAATAAATTTAGTTAGTAAGAAGTGAATCCTTTGAGAATGCTGGAGCCATGGACCAAACTTTGGTGCTGAAAAGCATGAAGGAGATCTCGGACAGTGTTAAGCATTCCAGTCTTCCCCACGTCCGAAGATACACCATCAAGCAAAATTCCATGGTCCTGTTTTGTGTGCATGTACAGTGTTGAACAAAGTCAGAAAAAGACTTAGAAGTGAAATTAGGGAAAGGTACTCTGAATTTTAAAAGCCAAGGTGAAATTTGGAGTGAAGAAACTCATCATTCGAGAGTAGGGATGTTTGTGTCACTCGTGGACTTTGAATTGTAACGTGGATGCTGAGGTGGAACCCTCTTACAGAATGAAGTGGTGCATATTCAAGTGTATGGAGTTTCTTGTTAGTTCATTTTAATTGCCATGGAATGACGTAGCATCGTTCTGTTAAAAGTATTCCAGTATCTTTTTGAAGAATATTTTATTGCATAATCCAGAAAGTTGAAGTTATTTGTTGAATTGCTAGAAAGACAAAAAAGTGCTGCTAATTTGCAACAGTCACCTAGTTGACCAGGGAGACATCTCAGAATATAGAGCCAATTTGAGCTCATCCATTACACAGCTTTGTGTACCATAGTAGGTTTACACGATGCATTGAATGTTGCGTATGTATGTGAAAATAGGTTTGTTAGTCAAATATTTGGGTTGAATTTACACTTAATGGTATTTGAGTTCAGTGCCTTTTAGAGCTTTTTGAGGGGCAACATTGTAAGTTTATTCTGTAATGCATACATTTGTGATTTTTTCATGGAGATTTTTTTCATTATTTCGTGATGATAAGTAATCAACAGCGGTGGGTTTGTTTGGAAGTATGGTGTGCTGTGAGTGGTAAGCTGCTACATATTATAAAATATGATCCCAAAGAATTTCCTTGCCTTGTTCACGAGGGTTTTATAGTATTGTATAATCTTCATATAGTAGACTAATTACATTGTAGGGAGAGTAATTCTCTTCATCACTGCTTTCTGTAATCTTTCATAGTCTTGTGACTGTAATTTGTGTCTTAGTTGTGGTGAATGAGCCGCTACACTTCTGACCATCGTGGCCGTCTTGGTTACTCCTGTTATGTGAGGCAAGTGGAATAAACTGTATGCATTTTTAATGTGGTTCATGCAGCTATTCCAGTTAATTTATAAGAACTAATATCAAATTTTGAAACTGACATAACTGACGGTAAGCAGTGATGATATTTTGTTAAAACATAGAATTGAAGTATATATCATATCATATATATATATATTATGATTGTCTGTGAATTGTTGTCAGTTGTAAATTTTGTATGTGAAAACTTCTTTCAGATTTCAGTTAAAATATTGTCCTTGTTTCCATTGGCTTTTCATTGCAATGCAGCATGATTTCATCGTAAATAATTGCTTACAGTTTTTTTGTACACTGATTGGCTGCCCCCGACTAATGAAGCGGTATCATTGAATGGTAAACATTTGTATATAGAATCAGTACACTGGTAGCAGCAGTGTGTTTATTTGGCTTGTTTGGTGTCGTTATCATTTCACTGTACCAGTCAGTGGCTTGCCCTAATTTTGGTGGTGTTCATTGTACTACCAATATCAAACGGTGCAATTCCAAGGTCTGATTTACATCTAAGCCTGTGATAGAAATAATGATATATCACATTAAGTAAAACGTATGCCTTCAGACTAGAAGCACATTTCTCCATCACATGTGGAAGTGCCTCATTGGAGAATGTTATGTGCTAGGTTGATTCTATTTTCACATGACTTGCTGTTTCATATACAGTACTGCTGTTTTTATGCACCCTATGAATAAACTTCCCTCCAGTTGAAACTAGCTTAAGAGAAAGTATTTTTTTCATCAAAAGATGTTTTATATTCAGTAGTTTTCAAAATGTCATACATGATTTAGGAATCATAGCTTCTGCACAGAGTAATCACATTTAGTATATAATACTGAACAGCCGCCACGCCCTACAGGGACCAAGGAATTAAGATATGAGACATGAACGACATTTGTATCGTTACTAGAATTTTTTGATGCAGATGGGTGGGAGTTGTAGCTGACCACAACTGATACAAAATGTAGATAATAGATCAATGTAAGTGTTTTACTGCAATTTACAATATATCGCTGTGACTGTTAGCTCAAGAGTAATTTGTGTAATGAGCAAGAAACTCTGTATGCTTGAGTGTTACACAGTTTGTAGCCCTGTCTGGATAACTGTTTTAACTTCACTTACAAGAATCACTATGTTAACGTCTTTTAAAAGAGGTTCTTTGTGCAAGGAATGTGGTGGCTGATGATGATGTAAGCTTTTTGCATGTTAATAATGAACGAACTGCCTGTTAAAAGAGTTGAGGGGTGCAGTAACGAAGGAATTGTATATACGTTTCGTATTCGATGTCTCCACACACACGTCCTCATTCATCTCTGGGATTGGAACAGTGATGACCAATTTCCCAGATGTAGACACACATTCCTTTGACAATACTGAACTGAAAAGAAAAATAAGAAAAGCAGTGATCTAGACATGGACATTAGTTAATGTGTTGTGTGATTGGGAAAAGAGGCTTGGATGTTAGATAATTAAAGAGAATTAAAAACATGCAAAAAAAAAAAAGTGTAAGATTTTATCAGTTGGTTTCAGAAAATGCAGATGAAAGCAACAAATTCTTGTTGCCAGTAGGGTTTCCCCTCTTTGGATCAATAAAGATCTTACATTGGGAAGATGTGTAATTTTTATAAAATTCAGCATTTGTTACTAGTGCATCTTATTTTGCAAGCATAGTATTGTGACAGCAAGTGCCAAGGTCTTCCACTTCGTTCCTCTACAGTCGTCATGGTTATTGCCTGCTATGCTTTTGGCGGACTTTCTTAAATCCTTCACACTTTACTGCCAAATATTACAGAATGTGCAGTCACCTGCGCCATGAATGTTGTTTGTAGTGTTGTAGTATACTTCTTGCCTCTTGGGGAAAATGTTTCTAGATATACAACAAAACTGCTGTCTAGAAATAAGTTTTAAGTTCTTGCAATAAAGGAGGTTTGTTCGTATGTTTTGTCCTCATTGCGTCCCAGATACTAGAGGCCAGCATAGCCCAGCCAAGGTTCAGGGTCAGTAGTGCAAGTAATAATTGGGTTTGGGTCAGATTGATTAGCACAGAAAATATATGGGTTCATTTTTGGGCCTGTTTGAAATTTGATCAGACAGTTGTGTAGGGTTTTAAGGCTTTCTTGGGCCATTTTTCTCCACACAAAAAGTTTTATTTGCCTGCAGCTCATGACATAGGCATAGACTCTCAGTGTAGGGTGATCTGGGACGTCATGCTGCAAACAAGACAACAGGTGGACTGAGGATCCTCACTTGATGCTTGAATGGAGACATTGTGTCATGGTAAGTAGGGCACAGTACATGGCGCTGCATGTACATATTGCTCATGAAACGGTATTTTTTCATAATCCACACAATCTGTCAAGCTGAGATTACCGCGTTACTACACGGCTCAGCTACAAACCTACCTACCTGTCAAAATTGTCCCCCCACAAAAAATGGCGCGTCTAATTGTTGGTCTGTTGAGGGTTAGTAAAGTTTTCTCTCCCTTACAACTGTGTGTGTCATTGGATTATGACAAGTTGCTGTTTCCTGAGCGGTATTTCTGAATCAGTCCACCTACTCTACCGGGATATTGCATTTAGAAACTTCATAGCCTACAAAGGAAATCCCAATTATTTCTGTATATTGATTTTGGTTATTGTTACCCTTATGATAACTATATACTGCTCAAAAGTGAATTTCAATACAATCCTAATAAAAGTAGGAAGTGGTGCATGTGTGGTAGGAGGTAGAGATGCAAGGCTCATGTATTAAAGAGAATTTATGGCACCTGGTGCTTAAAATGCCCATCTGTGTTAAGTCGGTGTGCCCAGAAAAGTGGAACTTTCATTTGAGTCGTAAATTCAGTTGCCTGCCAAAGTATCGTTGAGGAACATGACATTCATCTTTGTGTACTGCAGAACCAGAACAAGACAGGTAATGTGCATATGCCATAACATTGAGACATGTTTGTGTAACAGTTATGTAAAAGCATTTGAGTTGCATATTCTCTGTCCCCTCACCACCACCGTGTGTGTGTGCCCTCCTGTCCCTTTGTGGTTATCAGCATGCAAAGAGCATGCGCCATATTGTAATTTTTGGCATGTCTGGCCATACCATATTTTTCCACATAAATTGCATGATTTTTGGAAAGAAGTTACTGGACACAAAATGCCCCCCCCCCAAGAACTTTTATCTGAAACATTTCTCATAGATTTTTTTT
>JGI24700J35501_10929780_pt1 | contig 10166 bp, 4 predicted proteins | sample TergutTh196P1_FD_35501 | JGI IMG/M metagenome (IMG submission 35501) | reverse complement strand
CCCCCCCCCCCCTGCCCCATCGTTTGCGGCCGCGCCGCCGGCTGTTATTTTCACCTTGGAAAAACGCGGCGCTCCGTTTGCGTTAAGGAACTCTCTTTTAAGATCGACAATCGTTTTCCCGCGAAAAAACATCCGCACGGCCGCGTCTTTGTCGCCTTCCACCGCCGTTACCGTCGCTATCACCGTAGCTTCAAGGTTTTCGCAGGCCGCCGCTTTTATAAAGGCGGACGCATCGCCGGCGGCAACAACAACCGCCATTCTTTCCTGAGACTCGGAAATCGCCAAGTCAAGCCCGCCAAGTCCGCCGTAGGCTGGCGGCACTTTGTCAAGGTCTATGTCAAGGCCTGCGGCAATTTCACCTACCGCCACCGACACGCCGCCTGCGCCGAAGTCGTTGCTGCGTTTTATAAGCCGGGAAACCTCGCTGTTGCGATAAAGCCTTTGCAAACGCCGCCCGGTTACCGCATCGCCCTTGGGAACGACCGCGCCCACGCTAAGGGATGCGCTTTGCGAGTCTGCCTTGCTGGAGCCTGTCGCCCCGCCTATGCCGTCCCGCCCTGTCTTCCAGCCGACAAGGATTACGACATCCCCCGGCTGAGGCTCCCCGCGCTGTACCCAGCTTTGGGGGACTGCCCCGACAAGCGCACCCATCTCCATGCGCTTGGCCAAGAAGCCCGGATGATAGAACTCCTGCGCCAAACTTGCGGCGACCCCCACCTGCTGGCCGTAAGACGAATATGCCTGTGAGGTAACACGCGCGAGTTTTAACTGGGGGATTTTCCCCGGCAGGGTATCCCCCGGGGGGGTAAGGGGGCTGCCCGCGCCCGTTATGCGCATAGCTTGGTAGACGTAGGCTCTGCCGGAAAGCGGGTCTCTTATCGCCCCGCCCAAGCAGGTTGACGCGCCGCCTACCGGCTCGATTTCGGTGGGGTGGTTGTGGGTTTCGTTTTTGAAAAGCAGAAACCACGGCTCGCCCTTGACCCCGCCTTTCCCGTCGGCAAACTGCGCCTGTATTTTTACGGTGCAGGCGTTTATCTCTTTGGACTCGTCAATGTCCTTTACAATGCCGCGTTTTTTCAGAACCTTAAAACCGATCTGCGCCATGTCCATAAGGCTTCTTGGGCGGGCGGCGCCGGGGCCGTATACCTCGTCCCGCGCAGCCTCGTACTGGGCTAGCGCGTTTTTGATGTCGGCGGAAAGCGGCGCACCGCCTTCAACTTCGATTTCTTCTATATTAGTGTAGAAGGTGCTGTGCCTGCAATGATCCGACCAGTAGGTGTCCAAAACCTTCAGCTCGGCGAGCGTCGGGTCTCTTCCTATGGAAGAAAACCAGTCTTTGCAAAAGGCAAGGTCGCCGGCAGACATGGCAAGCCCCCACTCGCGGGCGAACTCCTCCGGGCTGCCGGCGGAGGCAAAGCCGGTCAAAACCGGTATCTCGGCAGGCTCGCCGCCCTCCCCCGCCGCGCCGGGAGCCGCGTCAATCGCCGCTTCGTGAAGCGCGGCTTCCCTTGCCTCCAGCGGGTTGATAAAGTATTCTTTTACGGCCGAAAGCGCGGCGGCGCTAAGGGGCTGGCCGCCGCAGTAAAGCGCGTAGACTTCGGCGCGGCGGATGTCCGGCACAACGCCCGTCGCCACTGCCGCGCTCTGCCGGGCGGAGTCCAGCCGCTGGTCGTACTGTCCGGGGAGGTATTCGACGGCAAAAACCGCCCAGCCTTCCCCGTCCGGCAGGGGGTTGTCGGTGTGGACAATGTCGCCGCCCGGCTCGCAAAGTGCCGCGTTTACTGTTTTTTCAAGCTGGTCTTCGTCCAGCCCGCCAAGGTCGTAGCGGTTTAAGATGCGGACTTTTTCAAGCCGCGCGAGTTCTGGGTGCTTTGCGGCGAAAAAATGCTTTAGATCGACTTTGATGCTCTCTGCGCGGGGGGAAAAATCCGCCCGCTTTTCAACATAAACCCTTTGTGTTTTCATAGCCACATTTTACATTTTTTTAGACGTTGCCACAAGAACGTTCCCTGCACCGGCACGACAAAGGCATGAACGACACGAACCGAAGTTTGAATTGCCCCCTGCCTGCGCTCCCACGACAAACGCATGAATGCTCGAGCTTCGGAATTTACTCCCATTTTAATCACACAAAGGCACTAAGCACTGATTAGAAAGCTCCGCTTCATTCCTATTTCTTCCTTCCGCTCTTATGTTCAATAATGATGCAAAAGGAAGGCGCGGGCTTACTGTAGCTCATCCTAACCTTTGTGCCTTTGTGTGAGATATTTCCGAGGTTCGTGTCGTTCATGCGTTTGTCGTGCCTGCGCTCCTTCACTTTCAGGCGAAGTGAGCTTATACTGGTAACAAGCGGCCGGTTGGTTTTCAAAGCGGCCGCGTTAAAAGGGGGTTTCATGATACTTGCGCTTGAATGCAGCACGACATCGGCAAAGGCCATGCTTTTTGACCCGCAGAGCATGGAAGCCGTCCGTGTAAAAAGCCGCGCTTACCCAAGGCAGGCCGCCTCTTTCGGCGGGGTGCCGGGGGCGCAGGACACGCTTTCCGTCATCGCGCTGGCGGCCTCGCTTGGCAAGGAGGTCGCAGACGGGGCGGATGTGCAGGCACTCGCCCTTGGCGGCACTTTCCACAGCCTGCTCCTCTGCAGCCGGGACGGAGTCCCTCTTACGCCGACTTTCACTTGGATGTACGGCGGGGCGCAGGGGCTTGCCGCCCGCCTGCGCCGGGATGCCCGCTACACTCTCGACTATTACCAGCGCACAGGCTGCATGGTTCACGCCCTGTACCCGGCTTTCCAGCTTATGCAGTTGCGCGACGAGGGATTTGACTTTTCCAAAGGGCGCGTCTTCAGCCAAGGGGGTTTTCTATTTTACACCCTGACCGGCTCGCATTTGGAAACGGCCTCGACAAACTCCGGCGGCGGCCTTATCAACATACACGAAAAAACTTGGGACAGCCAGACTCTGGCCGAGATCGGCCTGCCCGCCGGGTCGCAGGCTCCTCTTGCCACTTATCTGGACAGCCGCCCGCTTTCCCCCGCCGGGGCCGCTCTTCTGGGGCTGAAAAGCGGTATTCCCGTTTTGCCTTCTTACCCAGACGGCGCGTTGAATCAGGTGGGGTCGGGCGCGCTGGACTGGGGGGTGATGACTTTTTCAATGGGGACGAGCGCGGCGATCCGGCTTTCTGTCCCCAGCGCGCGCCTTTCCCAGCGGCCGGGCACATGGTGCTATCTTTCGCCTGCCGCCTGGCTGAGCGGGGCGGCGACATCGGGGGCCTGCAACTGTGTTGACTGGGCGAAGGGGCTTTTGTTCCCGGCGCAAAGTTTTGCCGATCTTGAAGGCATGGAGGCGGACTACGAAGATATGCCGCACTTTCTGCCTTTTCTGTTTGGTGAGCGGTGTCCGGGCTGGGATGACGGCAAAAAGGGCGGCTTTTACGGGCTTAGTGCCCGGCATTCGCCGGCTTCGATGTACTTCAGCGTATTGGAGGGGGTTCTGTTCAACGTGTTCCAGTGTTACGAAATTTTGTGCGCGGCAAACACGCCGCCTAAAAAGATTAAGCTTTCCGGGGGGATTCTACACTCGCCGCGCTGGCAGCAAATGTGCGCGGACATTTTCGGGCGGGAAATCTCCTGCGAAGCCGTCCCCCACGCATCCCTTGTCGGCGCGGCAGTTCTGGCTCTTGAACATACCGGCCGTCTTGGCAGCATCAGGGACTACCGAGTGAAGGAAGGGAGGCCGCTCAAGCCCGACGAAAAAAACGCGCATCTTTTCGCCCGGCGCTACAAGGGCTATCTGGCGCACTACGCCGGTGGGTGAGGAGGAGGCCGCACACGGGAGAGGAAGAGGAAGGCCTCACACGGAGGAAGAAGAGGCTCACACAAAGGCACGAAGGCACAAAGCACAGTTTAGAAAACCTTCCGCTCTATCCATATCTTGCCCCTTCTCAATCTTCCATAAATAAGGCAAGAGAAAGGCTCAGGCGTATCATAAATCCGCCCAAACCTCCGTGCCTTGGCGTGATCCTCTCCTCCGTGGTGGAACCTCTCCGCTTGGCGGCCGGCAAGAGCTTCCTCCCAAAGCCGCCGCTCGCTGGCTTTCCTCCCTTTGTGCCTTCGTGTCTTTGTGCCTTGGTGTGATTAAAATGGGAGCAAATTCCGAGGCTCAAGCATTCATGCGTTTGTCCTGTGCCCCCGGATAGCCCACTTTCAACTTTTTGCTTTTTGTGCTAGCATAGAATTAACGCCGGCAGGAAGAGGCGGCGAACAAAGCAAGCGGAAAGGGCGTTTTTTATGTGCGGAAATTGCGAAAATAACATTGATTTTTCCAAGCTGGACTTGGTGCTGGACGAATACGGCCAGGCGAAGGGCAGTCTTATTGCCATTTTGCAGAAGGCGCAGGACATTTACGGCTACCTGCCGCCTCAAGCGATCCGGCGCATCGCCGGGCGCACGGGGATAAAGCCGGCGAAAATTATGGGCGTGGTAACTTTTTACACACAGTTCCGGCTCAAACCCGTCGGGAAAAACCTTATCCTGCTTTGCCAGGGGACAGCCTGCCACGTTCTTGGCTCCGCCGCCATCGAAGAGACGATTCTGTCGTTTTTGTCCGGGGCAGGCGGGCGGCTGAAAGAGGGCGAAATAAGCGCGGACGGGCTTTTTACCGTGCAAAGCGTCGCCTGCCTCGGCTGCTGCAGCTTGGCGCCGGTCATGATGATCAACGGGGAAACCTTCGGGCTTTTAACGCCGGACAAAACAAGGCAAATTTTGCAAGGCATTATCGACGCTGAAAAAAAGGCTCAGGCAGCCGCGACAGATAGCCGGGCATAAGGGGAGAACAAGAATGCGGGTTGTAATAGGAAAGGGAAGCTGCGGGATAGCGGCGGGCGCGGAAAAGATAGAAGACATTTTCAAAAACGCAGGGCTGGGCGTTTCAACCACAGGCTGTATCGGAATGTGCTACAACGAGCCGATAGTCGAGGTTTATGATGACGATGCCGGCACAAGAAAAACTTATGTCAAGGTGGATGCGGATGCGGCCGGGGAGATTGTCAAAACCTGCATCGGGGGAGGAGGCGCGGACGGTAGCGCGGGAAAATATGAAATCTCGCGGCAGGATGCAGATTTGCTTGCCGGCCAGCTTCGGATCGCGCTAAAAAACTGCGGGAACATCAATCCTGAAAGCATTGACGATTATGTGAAAACCGGCGGCTACGAGGCTGTCAAAAAATGCATCGAGCAGTATTCGCCAGAAGATGTTATAAACGAGATAAAGGCTTCCGCAATCGGCGGACGCGGCGGGGCGGGTTTCCCCACATGGTTCAAATGGCAGGCGGCGCGAAGCTCGCCCGGAGAAAAAAAATACGTTATCTGCAACGCGGACGAGGGCGACCCCGGGGCCTTCATGGACAGGGCATTAATCGAAGGCGACCCCCACTCGGTATTGGAAGGCATGATGATCGCCGCCTACGCGATAGGTGCGGATGAAGGCGTCGTGTATGTCCGCGCCGAATATCCGCTTGCAATCGTGCGTTTGAAAAAAGCCATCGCCGACGCGGTCGAAAAGGGCTTTCTGGGCAAAAATATTTTTGGATCGTCCTTCTCGTTCAATGTGTGGATAAAGGCCGGCGCGGGCGCATTTGTTTGCGGGGAGGAAACCGCTTTGATCGCATCGCTGGAAGGCGAGCGCGGGATGCCCCGGCTAAAGCCGCCTTTCCCGGCGCAAAAGGGTTTTTGGCAAAAACCTTCCAATATAAACAATGTTGAAACCTTTGCGAACATCCCCTGGATCATCCTGCGCGGCGGCGCAGAGTTTGCAAAAACCGGCACGGAAAACAGCAAGGGGACGAAGGTTTTTGCCCTTGCCGGGAAAATCGCCAAGGGCGGCCTTGTGGAAATTCCTATGGGCATGACGCTCAAAGACGTAATTTACGGGGTCGGCGGCGGGATAAAAAACGGCAAGGCTTTTAAGGCCGTTCAGCTTGGCGGGCCTTCCGGCGGCTGCATTCCAAACGAGCTTATCGACACGGTTATCGATTATAAATCCTTGGCGGCGACGGGCGCGATTATGGGTTCCGGCGGCATGGTCGTCATGGACGAAGAAACTTGCATGGTTGATATCGCAAGGTTTTTCCTCGATTTTACCCGCAAGGAATCCTGCGGAAAATGCACGCATTGCCGCATCGGGACAAAGCGTATGCTGGAAATTCTGGAAAGGATTGTTGACGGCCGGGGACGGGGGGGGGATGTCGAACTTTTGCGTAGCCTTGCGGCGCAGATAAAAGAAGGCTCCCTTTGCGCGTTAGGACAGACCGCGCCTAACCCGGTTTTAACTACGCTGAAGTATTTTGAGAACGAGTACATCGACCACATTGAGCGGAAAAAATGCACGGCAAAACAGTGCAAGGCGCTTGTCAAGTACAGCGTTATCGCAGAAAAATGCACGGGCTGTACCTTGTGCGGGCGCAAGTGTCCGGCGAAGGCCATTGCCGGGGAGCTTAAAAAGCCCCATACAATCGACAACGCCTTGTGCACAAAGTGCGGCATTTGCGCCTCGCTTTGCAAGTTTGCGGCGATTACAATCGAATAGGAGCAGAGTATGTCTTTTAACATTCAGATAAACGGGCGCGAAGTAAAAGCGGGGGCCGGCCAGACGGTTCTAGATGTTGCGGCTAACGCCGGTATTTATATTCCGACCCTTTGCCAGGACGATCGCGTGGCCATGTACGGCTCTTGCGGAGTTTGCCTTGTCGAGGCCGAAGGCTCGCCGCGTCTGTTACGCGCTTGCTCGACCTTTGCCGCCGAGGGCATGGTTATAAAAACCGACACTCCGCGTGTTGTCGAAACAAGAAAGGCCGCGCTTGAGCTTCTTTTTTCGGATCACAAGGGCGACTGTCGCGCACCCTGCGTGTTGGCCTGCCCGGCTCAAACGGACTGTCAGGGTTATGTCGGGCTTATCGCCAACAAGCAGTACCGGCAGGCGGCCGAGCTTATCAAAGAACTTTTGCCACTGCCTTCTTCCATTGGCCGCGTCTGCCCGCACCCCTGCGAGACGGCCTGCCGTAGAAAACTTGTGGAAGAGCCGGTCAATATCGCCCACTTAAAATACTTTGCCGCCGACAAGTTTATCGGGGAAAATGCTTTTGTGCCGGAGACGGCCGCCGACACGGGAAAATCGGTCGCCATAATCGGCGGCGGCCCCGGCGGTCTTAGCGCGGCGTACTTTTTCCGCCGGTTGGGGCATCGCGTAACGGTTTATGATGCGATGGAAAAAATGGGGGGAATGTTGCGTTACGGCATTCCCGAATACAGGCTTCCGAAAAAAATACTGGAGTGCGAAATTTCGATTATCGAAAAAATGGGCGCGCGCTTTGTCAACAATGTAAAGGTCGGGCAGCAGTTGCAGCTTGACGCTTTGCGCAAAGAACACGACGCGACTCTTGTCGCGATAGGCGCGTGGAGCAGCACCTCCCTTGGTTGCCCCGGCGAAGGCGCCGGCGGTGTGCTTGGCGGGATTTATTTCCTGCAAGATGTCGCGCAGGGAACGCCGCCCGACATTGGCAAAAAGGTCGCGATTGTCGGCGGCGGAAACACGGCGATGGACGCCTGCCGGACGGCCGTGCGTCTTGGCGCGGAAAAAGTTTACAACATTTACAGGCGCACAAGGGCGGAAATGCCCGCCGAAAAAATCGAGATTGACGAGGCCGAGGAAGAGGGCGTTATCTTCAAATTTTTGACGAATCCTATCGAAATTATAGAAGAAAACGGACGCGCCGCCAAAGTGCGCCTGCAAAAAATGCGCCTTGGCGATCCTGACGCAAGCGGCCGCCGCTCGCCTGTGCCCGTTACGGGAAATCCCGGTAGCCCCGAGGTCGAGGAAACCTTGGATGTTGACACTGTTATCATTGCCATAGGGCAGGCTCCCGACGCGGCCGGCTTTGAAGGGCTTGCCCTTACAAAATGGAAAACGATTGCCGCCGACGAGTCAACTTTTAGAACAAGCCTTGACGGTGTTTTTGCAATCGGGGATGCGACAAACAAGGGCGCGGACATTGCCATTGCCGCAATCGGCGAGGCGAAAAAAGCGGCCGGCGTTATTGACGGATTTTTGCGCGGCGATGCTGTCGGCTACACCGAGCCGTTTTTGGTAAAGACGAATCCCACGGAAAAGGATTTTGCAGGCCGGGAAAAACTGCCCCGCGCAAAAATGCGCCACTTTAGCCCGGAGGAGCGTAAGGGGAATTTTAACGAGATAAACTTCGGGTTCTCTGAAGACGAGGCTGTAAAAGAAGCGCGGCGCTGTGTCGAATGCGGCTGTATGGATTACTTTGAATGCAAGCTGATCGACATTGCGCGTAACTACTCGGTGGAGCCGGGAAAATACGAAGAAGAGATTTCAGATAACGCGGCGCATCATGAAGCGGCGCATCATGAAGCGGCGCATCATGAAGCGGCGCATCATGATGCGGCGCACAAAGTGGCGCATAACGAGCATCCGTTCATTCACAGAAACCCGGACAAGTGCATTTTGTGCGGCCTTTGCGTAAGGATTTGCGAAGAGCTTATGGGCGTTAGCGCGCTGGGCATTGTAAACAGGGGTTTTGACGCTGAAGTACAGCCGGCATTTGACAGCCCGCTTGCCGAATCGGGGTGTGTTTCCTGCGGGCAGTGCGTGGCGGTTTGCCCCACGGGCGCTCTTGGCGAAAAAATCGCCGTTCACAAGCAGGTTCCGCTTAAAGAAGAGCGCAGCGCCGGTGTTTGCGCCTTCTGCTCCGTGGGCTGTAAAACAGTTCTTACCGGCAAGGGAACCATGCTTTTGCGCAGTCTTCCGGACAACTCAAGCGACAAACAGCAAATTTTGTGCGCGAAGGGGAGGTTCGGCTTTACCGAGCTTGAAAAATCGGATCGCATAACGCGGCCGCTCGCTGGCGGCGCGGCAAGCGATTTGAAGGCGGCCTGTTCCCATGCAAACGAAAAGATACAGGACCTTGTTTCCAAGTACGGATCGCAGGCGGCCGCCGTGGCTGTCTCGGACCGGTTCACAAACGAGGAGGCCGCGCTTGCAATGCAGTACGCAAAGGCGCTTGGCGTGGGCATTTACTCGCTGAACCGCAAAAAAAGCGGCCTAAGCCGGGATGCCTCCACCTGCGGCTTTGACGCGCTTTTGTCCGCCGACTTTATTCTGTTAGCCGCAAACAACGTTATGCGCTCGCACACGATCGCCGGCGTTCATATCCGGCGTGCCGTGCAAAAGGGCGCGAAGCTGGTTGTCATAAACGCGGGTGCCCCCGGCATGGTTGACGAGTGGTGCGATGTAAAGCTGGTTTCGGATAACAGCCTTGACTTGTTGCATCTCTTTGAACAAGGGCGGCTTGACGGGAATGTTCCGCATGACGTGAAACAGGCAGTCGGCCTTTTCCAAGCGGCCGGCAAGGCCGTTATCGTCTTCGACCAAAACGCTTTTACGGCCGAGGCCGCCGCGGCTTTTGAACGGATTGCCGCGTTAAAGCCGGGATGCGGCATTATCCAGCTTAAACCCAACGCGAACAGTCAGGGGCTGGCCGACTTGGGTGTTGCCCATGCCGAGGGGCTTGTCGAAGGCATTAAGGGAAAAACTGTAAAGGGTTTGGTTGTCCTGTCGGAAGACATTGGCGGGATCGATTTGTCCGGCCTTGACTTTTTGTGCGCCGGCGATATTTGCGTAACGGACACGACAAAGCTGGCGCAGGTTGTCCTGCCCATTGCAAGTTTTGCCGAGACGTCCGGCACTTACACAAACACCGTAGGCCAGGTTCAGGAGCTTCAACGGGCGCTGCCCCCTCAGAGCGGTTTTTCCAATCTTGATGTGATTCAATGTTTGAAGGATACCGTTGACGCAAGCCGCGCCGTGCCGTACTTGCCGCCAAAGCCGGCGGGCGAAACCGGCGGCGGAAAAATGTTTGCGGAAAGCGGCAACACGAACATCCTTCTGCGAAAAATCCGCGAAACGCTGGAGGCGCTGCACAGCAAAAAATAATTCGCGCCGGGGTTTTTCGGAAGCAGAAGCCCACAGGGATGCGCGGAGGAAAGGAATCTTCGCGCCCTTGTGTGAGCCTCTTCTCCGTGAAACTCCTAGGCAGGCTTTGCCTGCCAGTCCTCCGTGGTGAAAATTCCCGCTTGGTGCCGGCAGGGG
>JGI24700J35501_10929779_pt1 | contig 10166 bp, 9 predicted proteins | sample TergutTh196P1_FD_35501 | JGI IMG/M metagenome (IMG submission 35501) | reverse complement strand
GCGGGGTTTGCCTGCCCGCCGGCAGGCGGGGGGCAGAGCCCCAAGGTTTTAATGTTTATAATTTGTCAACTCTACCTAAGCCGTTGCAATGTGGGCAGGTTGTTTGCAAAATTTTGTATAGTGGTTCTCGTTGCTTTCGCCTGATTAGTTGCACTAAACCTGTGTCGCTCATGGTTACTACGTTTGGCGGAATGCGGATTTTTGCTAGGGCGGTTTTTAGGGCGGTTAGGAGCGATTGTCGGTCGGCTTTGTTGGGCATATCGATAAAATCGATTATTATTATGCCCGAAAGATTGCGTAATGCAATTTGTTCGGTTATTGCTTGTGCCGCCTCCAGGTTGGTTTTTAGGGCTGTTTCGCTGTAGCCGCCCTTGCCAGAATATTTTCCTGTGTTTACATCAATCACAATGCAAGCTTCGACTGGGTCGAAAGTTATAAATCCGCCGCAATTTAGCCAAACGTTCCTGTTTAACGCATTTTTTATTTGCTTTTCTACGTTGTATGCTTCGAATAATGCGATGTTGCTATCCCACAACTTAATTTTTTCTTTGTATTGCGGAGCTTTTTCTTGTAGCGTGTAAAACTCGCTTTCACTATTAACAATAATCTCTTCGAGGTAATCTGTCAATAGATCGATGTATATAAATTCTGCTTTGTGCAATAATTTTGGTGCAACCGATATTTGGGCTTTTTGTGCTAGATTATTATGTAAATTGTAAAGTTCAATAAAATCGGCTTGCAGGGCTTGCTCGGTTACGGTTGTGCTTTCGGTACGCAATACGCAGCCAAAACCAGTGGGCAAATATTTTGTCGCAAGATGTTTCAGCCGTTTGCGATCGGTTTTGTCAACTATTTTTTTGGAGATTCCGATTTCGGATGGGCGGCTTGTGGGATAAAGTATCATCAAGCGGCTTTTTAGCCGAAGTATATCTTGGACTTTTGCGCCTTTGTCGGCTACTCCGCTAGTGGCATCTTTGGAAACTTGCACAAGAATATTATCGCCTAATTTTAATTTTTGGTCTGGTAGCAGATTCATAAACGCAATTTTTTCGTGTCCTATATCGATGAACGCAAATTTACTGGGCAAAACCCGTTTTACTGTTCCAAGAATAACATCGCCAACCATGGAAGTTTGTTGCTTGCTATCGATAAAAAGTTCTTTTAGTTTATCGTTTGCCATGCAAGCAATGCGGATATTGCAACCAACGCTATCGATTAGCAAACGATTTTGTTCGGTCTGCATTACAACTTAAATTGATAAACTAACTCTTGCAAAACTTCTGCTTGAGCGTTTAGTTCTTGTGCGGCGGCGGCGGTTTCTTCCGATACAGCCGAGTTATTTTGCACTACTGACGAAATTTGATTTAGCCCAATGCTAACTTGGTCAATCGCATTGGCTTGCTCTTTTGAGGCGTTTGAGATATTCGCAATAATGTGCATAATTTCGGTTGCGTTTTCGACGATAATTGCCAAGGCTTGAGCGGTACTTTCGGCAATGTTCGAGCCAGCGTCAACTCGATGTATCGAGTCTTCGATTAAGCCAGTTGTTTCGGTTGCGGCGGTTTGTGTGCGATTGGCTAAACTGCGAACCTCTTCGGCAACAACGCTAAAGCCCTTGCCATGTTCGCCAGCCCTTGCAGCTTCAACGGCGGCGTTAAGCGAAAGCAAATTCGTTTGAAAAGCAATATCTTGTATAACTTTAATAATACGAGATATGCTTGTGCTAGAATCCTTTATTTGCAACATTGCATCAAGCATTTGCGTCATTGCGCGGTTGCCGTCGGTTGCGTTTTCGGTGGATTTATTGGAAAGTTTATCGGCGTTATCGGCGTTATCGGCGTTTTGCTTGGTTTGCTCGTTTATCAAATCGATGGATGCCGTTAGTTCTTCCACAGAGCTTGCTTGCTCGGTTGCACCGTTTGCCAAGCTGTTTGCACTTGCCGAAATTTGTTTTGCACCGTTTAACACTTGTCCCGAAACGCTAGAAATTTCCGTCATAGTTTTGTTGAATGACGTTGCAATGTGGTTAATGGATTGCTTGATTTCGAAGAAATCGCCCACATATTCGCGGCTAATTGCGTGCGTTAAATCGCCAGCCGAAATTTTACCTAAAACAGTGGATATTTCCGAAATATATCCCGATAAAATATCGACAATATTGTTAATATCGTTGGAAATTGCCAAAAAGTCGCCGCTATATTTGCCCAAAACTTTTTTGTCGAAAGTGCCTTTTGCAATGTTTGAAACCACATCACGAATCTCCAAAACTGGCGTATTTATTGAATGTCCAATATCGTTAAGCCCAGAAATAAGGTCTTTCCAGTTGCCATTAAAACCGCTGTGATCAAGCACAACGCCCAAATTTCCCTTTTGTCCCGCTTCCAAAATGAGAACTTTTATCGCTTTGTCAACTTCTTTTAAGTTATGTTCTAGCATATTAAACGAATCGTTTAGGATAACTTTTTCGCCTGGCCATTGCGGAACGCTAAGGTCAAAATTGCCCTCGTTTACTTTGGTTATTGCATCTATAACAATTTGCATATCGCTAATAAAAGAATCGGTAAAGCCGTTTATGCTAGAAACTAGCACTTTGTAGTCATTTTTGTATTTAGATTCGTCCATGCGGTATGAAAATTCGCCCAAATCGTTAAAATGCCGATAAAATTCGTGAAAATCGTCAAAAACGGTTTTGATAGTATTTACCAACAGAAAAATATCTTTTGTAAGTTCGCCGACTTCGTCATTGGTCATAAGCGAGTGATTGGTATTAACATTAAAATTGCCGTTGGTAACGATTCCGACAAGCGAAGTCAGCTTTTTAATAGGATTTGTTATTGACCGAGAGATTACAAACGCAACCAACAAGCCAAGCGCCAAAGTAATCACGGAAAAAATCAGTGATATAACAATAGCACCGTTAGTTTGTTGACCAAGTTCGTCGCTAATTCCCGCCATATATTCACGTGTAACCGAGATAAGATAATCGTAAGCGGAGTAAAACTCGTCCAACATAGGAGCGGATTGTGCAGTAACAGCCCTAACAGCATCAAGATCGCCAACTCGGGCGGCGGCAATAACTTCGTTTGCGTATTCGTTTACGTACCGCAGAGCAACAGTTTGCATACTTGCGAACAAATCGCGCCGACGAGCGGCTTCCGATTCGGGCGTTATCATAACATCGCTGTTCAAAGTTGTGCTATACTGGTTTAATGCGGCGGTAATTGAGTTTCGCAACTCAATAATTTGCACTTCATAAATGTTAATTTGAGCATCATCGCCAGCAAAAGCAGTAGCACGATTAACCAACCGACCAGTATTTATAATACCCAGTTCGATGTCGCGCAAAAGGCTATAGCGCACAGACGGATATTCTAGTACATAAGAATATCGATTATCCAAATTTATCAAATTTGTAATAAAAAAGGCATCGGTTATAATGTTAATAACCAAAAGTAATGAAAACCCCAAAACAAGTTTTCCTGTAAGTTTCATATTCCTAAAAAAATTCATATTGCAAAAACCCCTTTTCATAGATATGGCTAAATTCACAAACATTATAACACATTTATGCAAAAAATTGCAAGTAATCCGCAAAAAAATAAAACCTTTGAGTAATGAGTTGTTGGTAAATTGGTTGTGGAAAAAATTTGCGTTGTGGAAAAAATTTGCGTGGTGGAAAACACGGGCAGGTATTATCCGCCCGTTTTCTTGTCTTTGCCATTTATTCGCCTTTGCCAATAATTTAACTTTGCCAAACAGCCAACGAATCCTGCATATATTGTGTAACATCCATTTTATATACTTCATTTAACAAATTATTTGAAACTAAATCGGCGGCGGTTGTATTTGCCATTATTTTACCGTTTTGCATTATTATTATTTTGTTGGTTAAACGCATCGCCAAATTTATATCGTGCAAAACGCCAATTACGGCACGGTTTTTTTGTTGAGATTCCCAAATTTTCAAATAATCGATAATATCTAGTTGACATTTCAAATCGAGATGATTAGTGGGTTCGTCAAGCAGGATAATTTGCGGTTGTTGTGCTAATGCTCGTGCTAAAAAAACCCTTTGCAGTTGTCCACCTGATAAATGCAAAATGGTTTTATCTTTTTGGTCAAGCATATTTACAGCAGAAAGTGCCTCAATAACGGCGGATTTATCCGCTTTGTTGGGGCTGTTCGCAAATCGGCTTTTTATGTGCAGGTATCTTCCCATCATAACCGTATCAAAAACGCTGTACGAGAAATATATATTGGGCTGTTGGCTTAACATTGCGATATTAAGCGATATTTCGCGGCGCGACATTTTGGCAAAAGGTTTATCAAATAGCGTAATAACGCCATTTGCAGGAAGCACGTTTGCAATAACTTTTAATAGCGTTGTTTTTCCGCAACCGTTGGGCCCAACAATAGCCACACTTTCGTTGATATTTAATGATATATCTTGTAAAATATTTTTGGCATTTTTGTTATTTTTAACATTTTTATCATATCCTGCCGAAACGTTGGTTAATTTTAGCATTATAAAATTTCCTTTGCTATTTTTTGGGATTCGTGCAGAATCTTTTCGATGTCCAGGGTTAAAAAATTGCCATTTTCGTATAAAATTTTACCTTGACATAACGTCATAGCAACATCTCGTCCAGTTACAGAATACGCCAAATTCACAACAGGATTGACATACGGAATCTGCCGCGGGCTGTTAAAATCTAGCAAAACCAAATCGGCATCGTTGCCAACTTGAATTGTACCGCCAGTTCGACCTTGTGCTTTTGCGCCGTTTACGGTTGCCATTTGCAAAGCAGATAATGCAGGAATCGCCGTGGGATCTTCCGTGAGATATTTTTGCAAAATGGATGCCATTTTTATTTCTTCAAATAAATCGTGGCTGTTGTTGGATGCCATTCCGTCCGTGCCGAGCGTGATATTTACGCCTTTTTTTTGCATATCCGCAACAGGAGCGATTCCGCTTGCCAATTTTAGGTTGGAAACGGGATTATGTGCCACCGAAACGCCATATTTTGCCAAAATTTCGATGTCGTCTTCGCAAACCCAGCAAGCATGAGCGGCAGTGGTTGGGCTATCAAAAACGCCATATTTGGCGAAACATTCCGCAGGAGTTGCATTAAACTGCTCCAAAGCCTTATTGTGTTCGGTAATGGTTTCGGATAAATGAACGTGCATAGAAATCCCATGTTTTTGGGAAAAATCGGCTATTTGCCGCCAAGCCGTTGGATGCGTTGTGTACGCACAATGACAAGAAGTTTCGGCTTTTATTCTGCCGTGAGATGCTTTTGCGTAAGTTTGCAGTAATTCCAAGGTTTCGGCGTGTTCGGTGCTGTTGGCGAAAATATAACCGTCTTCTTCAAACGAGATTACCGCATTCGATAAATTTGCCTTTACGCCAGTTTCTTCCACGGCTTGCGCAATTTCGGATAAGCTAAAGTACATATCGCTAAACGCAATCGTCCCAGAGGAAATCATTTCGGCAATAGCAAGCTGCGAACCTGTATAAACGGCGTTTTTTATGCCCTTAAGTTTGCCCTCCGCAGGAAAAATATTGTTAAAAAGCCAATCCTCCAAAGCCAAATCGTTTGCAAAACCGCGCAACAGCGACATTGGCGAATGTGCATGGCAATTATACAGCCCAGGAATCAACGCTTTATTTGTGCCGTCAATCGTGCGTTTGATGTTGGTGCTTGCCGAATTTTCCAAATTTGCCGAATTATCTGAATTTTCGTCAATAAAGGCAATTTTGCCGTCTTTAATGCCGATATTGGCGTTGTAAATAACCGAATTTGCCATTGTAACGGCGGTTACGTTTTTGAATAGAATGTCCATTTTGTAAACTCCTTTTGTCATTAAAATCTACAACAAGGTTCAAGCAAAAAACTTGAACCTTGCATATTTTTTAATTGAATTTGAAAGCCGAAATTTTAATGTTGAACCTCTTCTGGTGGTTTTAAGCCATCGATGGTGATGTTGTGTTTTTCGGCGTAATCCCAAAGAGCGGCGTGCAGGGCTTCTTCGGCTAGGCAAGAGCAGTGTACTTTTACTGGTGGCAATCCGCCGAGTGCATCCATTACCGTTTTGTTGGTTATTTTTAGAGCCTCATCGATGGTTTTGCCGATTATTAGCTCGGTTGCCATACTAGAGGTTGCAACAGCCGCGCCACAGCCAAAAGTTTTGAACTTGGCATCTTCGACAATGTCGCCCTCTATTTTTAGATAAACTTTCATAATATCGCCGCATTGTGCGTTGCCAACTGTTCCGACTCCGCTTGCGTCCTCTATTGTGCCTACGTTTCTTGGATTTGCAAAATGATCCATTACTTGTTCTGTGTATTCCATAAAAATTCCTCCTAAAGATTGTTAATGCTAATTAGTGGTTAAATTTAGATTATAATATTTTGGTGTTTGCCGTATTTTTTTATTCGCCATATTTCGGCGTTTGCCGTATTTCGACATTTACCATATTTTGGCATTTACCATATTTTGGCATTTACCATATTTTGGCATTTGCCATATTTTGGCATTTACCATATTTTGGCATTTACCATATTTCGACATTTGCCATATTTCGACATTTGCCGTAGGGGCGGATAATATCCGCCAGTCTAGCCTTGCGGGCGGATATTATCCGCCCCTACGGTAGGCAAATTCGCCCCTACATTTTCAACAAATATAATTTTGCCTATTCAGCAAGTGGCGACATTGCCCGCAACTGTTCAATAAATTTTGGCAAAATTGCCATAAGAGCGTCAATTTCTTCGTAAGTGGACAGCCGACCAAGCGAAAATCTAATAGAACTGTGGGCTTGTTCGTGCGGTGCGCCCAGTGCCATTATTACGTGCGAAGGCTCTAGCGAGGACGATGAACACGCCGAACCGCTTGATGCGCAGCAGTTGTTCATATCTAATAGTAGCAAGATGGATTCGCCTTCGATGTAGTCAAACGAAAAGTTGACATTGCCAGGCAAACGGCGATCGCCAGTTGCTCCGTTTAGCGTTACCTTTGGAATCGCCTTTTTTATGCGTTCGATTAAGGTTTCGCGCATTGCGGTTAGCCGTGCGAGTTCGCTGGCTTGCTCGGACATTGCTATTTGCAAAGCCGCGCCCATTCCGACAATGCTTGCCACGTTTTCTGTGCCTGCGCGGCGATTGCGTTCTTGTGCACCGCCGTTTAACATAGCGGCTATTTTTGTGCCTTTGCGAATATACAGCGCGCCAACCCCTTTTGGTGCACCAAATTTGTGCCCCGAGATTGTCAACAGGTTTATATGAGAATCCTGTACGCTTACGGGAATATGCCCCACAGCTTGCACGGCATCCGTATGGAAGATAACGCCGTTTTTGTGGGCAATTTCGGCAAGTTCGACTATTGGCTGAATTGTGCCTATTTCGTTGTTTGCCCACATAATGGAGATTAGCACGGTATCTGGACGGATTGCCGCCGCCAAATCGTCCGCCGAAACAAAGCCTTGGTTGTCAACGGGAAGATAAGTAACTTCGACAGGCGAACCGCCGTTTTTTGCCTGTTTTTCAAGTTCTTCACAAACATAAATAACGGCGTGATGCTCTATTTGGGTTGTAATTATGTGGCTGCCTTTTGCACGAGAAGCCTCTAAAACGCCTTTTATTGCCCAGTTGTTCGCCTCTGTGCCGCTGCCAGTAAAAAATATTTCGGTAGGGTTTGCTCCGATTGCCGCGGCAACCTGTTCTCGAGCGTTATTTATAGCCTTTTTGGCATCGCGACCAATCGAGTAAATTCCCGATGGATTGCCGTATTGTTCAGTAAAATAAGGCATCATAGCATCTAGTGCTTTTGGGTGCAACGGAGTTGTTGCGGCGTTATCAAAATATAAAAATGGTTTTTGCATAAAATCATCTTTCTAATTATTTTATTAAATTGGCGGCTGTTCTGCCACCAAATCGGATAGGCGGATTGTGCTTAAAATTTCGCTTATGCCCGTGTACAGCTTTTGCCAAACAGATTTAACGTTGCAGGTGTCGCAAGTTGCGGCGGGGCATTCATAGTCGGCGTTATCCACGCAATCGGTTGGCGAAAGCGAGCCTTCAAGCACTTGCAGAATATCGGCTGCGGTAATGGTTTCGGCTGGTCGGCTAAGTTTGTAGCCGCCTTGCGCACCGCGAATGCTTGCAACCAAACCTGCCTTTTTTAACGGAACAAACAGCTGTTCTAGGTAGTTTTCGGACATTCCGTGCCGATCGGCAATTTCTCGTAACGATAAACATTTGTCGGTTTCGCAAGCTGCTAACTCCACCAAAGCACGAAGTCCGTAACGCCCACGTGTTGAAATTTTCATAAAAATTACTCCTAATTGTGATGTAATAGCTTACTATAAAATGAGTATATCATGGGATTTTGAGAAAGTCAAGTAATTTAGTAGGAATTAAGAAAAAATTTTTTTGCAACGTAAAAAAGCCCTTTTTTATGGTAAAAAGGGCTTTTTGGATTATGTTGTCAACTCAATTATTGCAATTTCTGGCGGATTATACAAACGCAACGGAAAATGCGTTGCACCCAATCCTTTAGATATGAACATTTTTAGGTTGCCAGCATTATTTTGATACCAACCGTCCGCATATTTTGGGAAAATCCCTTGACCAGGCGCGAATAAAGCGGGTAAAAAAGGCAAACGCACTTGTCCACCGTGAGTATGTCCTGATAAAATTAACGCAGAAAAGTTGGGCATTTTGTGCTTTTTTAGAGCTTTCAACTGGTTAAAAATTTGCGGTTGGTGGCTTAAAATAATGTGGAAATTTTCGATACCGTTCGCAATTTTATCCATTAGCAAGTCGATTCCCTTAAAATTGTGTTCCTTTAGGTAATCGTAATCTCGAAAGCCAACGATTGATTTATTGCCAAACAGTCCAATTTTGTTGTACAGCACATTAACGCCGATACTTTCGAAAAGTTTGGCTATTTTGTCAAAGCACCAACGTTCGTGATTGCCGTCAACGTAAAACACAGGAACTTTTTTGACTAACGATTTTATGCCATCCAAATGAGGATAAATTTGTTTAACGTTGTCAAGCACTAAATCGCCAGTAAGAACAGCCATATCGTAGTCTAAATTCAAAATATGCTGCCATATATCGATATTTATTTTATTGGAATTGCGACAATGCAAGTCGGAAATATGCAAAATTTTAAGGTTGCGGAAGTTAATTGGCAAGTTGTTAAATTTTGCAATCTCGTACCTAATGCGAAGCGGCAAACTGACGGCGTAGCCCAAAATTGGCACAGTCGCCAAAGAGCAAGCTAAACTTAATAAAGTTGGATTCTTCACTGTAACCTCCTAAAATATTATAAATTACGAACCTTAAAATCTTTTTCCGCCTCGCGGCGTTGGGCTTTTTTGGCTAAATCGTCGCGTTTATCGTATTGCTTTTTGCCCTTTGCTAGTGCAATATCAATTTTCATTAAACTTCCCACAAGATAGACTTTTAGCGGGACGACCGTATAGCCGTTTTTGGTAACTGCACCGCGCAATTTGTTAATTTGTGCCTTGTGTAGTAAAAGTCGGCGTTTTCGCACGGGATCTTTGTTGTAGATGTTGCCAAATTCGTAAGGGCTGATATGCATTCCGCTGATAAAAGCCTCGCCATTTTCAAATACAATGTAACTTTCTTTTAGGTTGCAACGCCCTGCACGCATAGATTTTACTTCTGTGCCAAGCAGAGACAAGCCCGCTTGTATAGTTTCTTCTATAAAATAGTCAAAAAACGCCTTTTTGTTTTGCGATATAAGCCGCGTATCTTTAGATTTTGCCATAACTTCAACTCCTTTGCAAATTCTAGGAACATTATAACAGCTAATAAAGAAATGTGCAAGGATTATTTTGAAAATAACGATTTATCAAAATTTTTGGAAGATTTGGCGAAAGTTGGGTTGTCAAAAATCCAACCTACTCATACCGCAAAGCCTCAATAGGGTCCAACCTAGCCGCCCTACTAGCAGGATACAGCCCAAAAAACACCCCAATAACCATAGAAAACAACATACTCCCAACCACGACAACTGGCGAAACCACCAACGGCACACCGAAAACCGTCGCAACCGCACCGCCTATCAACACGCCCAACGCCATTCCAATCACGCCGCCGACCAACGAAATTATCAACGCCTCAACCACAAATT
>JGI24700J35501_10929778_pt1 | contig 10166 bp, 6 predicted proteins | sample TergutTh196P1_FD_35501 | JGI IMG/M metagenome (IMG submission 35501) | reverse complement strand
CACACACACACACACACACACACATGAAGTTGAACACAACAGTAATTCGTCTTTATTATACTGATCACAATTATATCCTTTGTCAAACACGTCAGCATCCCATTGACACCACACACTGTATTTCATGACTCTGCAGAAATTTGAGAATTATTATAGTTAAAAGACGTATATGAATATAAACTTGAATGATGTGATAAAAATCTGATTACTTTTTTAACAGCCCTGAAAATATTGTCCACATGCACATTTCAAACAGCATATGCCAATTTATAATCAACAAACAATACTTTTCAGTTGAGTTAAACTGTGTGATGGCTTATACTTACATATAATGTTGATCTGAGGAAGAATTATTGCACACTAACATCGATGAAAAAGAAATTAAGTGTTCTCACAGTGGAGAATATTAAGTTTACAGTCTTCTGGAATATGACAATATGTAGTCTGGTAATGACTGTTAACAATGTGGTAAAATATATTGCCTCTACATGCAGTATACTCCTCTGAAACAGTGGTACTATTTTACCAGATATCAATGTCACATCCAAGGAGACTCAAGACTTAATATTTATGATAGATCACAAGCTTCTGCATTCAGAATTACTTATAACAGATCTACAAGTATTGAGGTTTGCATGAAGTGTAGGCATACTTATAAAAATAAAGATAAAGGCTCTTGATGGAGCCTTGAAGGCAGTTCTAGTAACTTTTGGCCTATGCAGATTTCTAAACTATTTCAGATACTCCAAGATTGACTGGAATTTAGTGAATGGAAAGCAAAAGGTTCCTCTTCACACCAGTATTTCAAAATTAAATAGTACACTGGTTTGTACAGTAAATGATAAACTGTGGTAAAGGAAAATATACATATTTCACTTTATTAAACGTGTACACTACTATCATTCCCTTATTGCAATCTCCATGTTGATGGGTCTCCTGAATTATGTAATAGTTTTGGAGGTTATAACAACACAAAATGCAGAAACTCCTACATATTGTTTCACCCATGCACAAGCTGTTAATAAAGTAATTAAAATGTATTTTGTGTTTGCTATTAAAGCATTCATGCTAAATGGATAATGAAAATAACTTTCATCATAATGGCTAATATTTAACAAGCGGTCTACCCTGGAATCTAACTCTCATATTACAACATATATTACTCTAAAAATGATGGGAAATGCTTTTATAGTACTAAGCAACAAATGCTAGTCTGTGAGATTTGAGATTCTCACAGCAGTAACTATGAAGTTTGCTGTCTTTGCATTGTGATGCCCTTTATTCTGCTAGACAGTTTCAGAGGAACTCGATGTGTCCACCATATATTCACATTATTGAGGCAACAGGTTCTTCTGAAATGAAATTACATTCCGAGCATTCTTACCAGACTACACGGCGTCACAGCCCAGAATAAAGCAAAACTGAAGTACAGCATTGTTAAAATCTTGATACTTATCCCCTTCTGGTATACATAGGAGACCTAACAAATAGATGACCCCCCTCACTAGATTTCTTGACTCCACACACCACAAACCACATGTAAGCTGTGGATCTAGGGCAAGTCTTATATATCACTCATGAACCCAACAGAAAAGTGTTACAGAACTTCTAACAGTTCCATACTTACAACTTTGAATATTCCAGAAAAGTATGTCCATAACACGCAAAAAAATTTTACATAAAACAGATTTATATTATTCCCCTTGCTCTATCATAATCATCAACAACACCACTGCTGTTGAACTGCCAACAATCTAACCATCACATCATCACACTGTCACATCATTACTACTGCTATCAATGACACTGAACTGTAATATACTACCCTCTTACATACAAAAGAATCTGACCAATGAGAAGCACCCTATCATCTCACACAAATTAATATCAGATGCCTGGAAGAGGTGCACTGAATCACTGCATTGTGTTGAGCAGGAGAGTTAGATTCCAGCCTGTGTCCACATGTAACATTAACATGACTTGTAACCACAAACCTTAAACCTTGTAGGGGTCTGGATTGATGAGACATGGAAGGAAACATCTTGGTTAGTTGAAGCCCTTTTTTTGTCGAATGTACTTTTAACAAATTTTGATTGGATGTTGCCCAACACTTATATTTGAAAGTGTGGCCTACGCTCATCACATAACACTCTACCTGGGAGTGGCAGGAGAGGAGAGAGTGCTCCTTGGTTAGCCACTCAAGTTGAAGTATTTTACAAATATAAGACAAGGGCTATCATCCATATCAAGGCTATCAACTGTCAGTAGCCTAGATTTGATAATTTGGCAATCACTACTCTCTTGTATGCTTACATGTTTTCTAACTACATTAAAACTGAAAATGATGGATATTAATTTGTGACCTACTTTGTCAAGAAATAGATTATAATTAAGGACTGCAGTACCTATAAACTTTACTGGGTACTTTAACGGTAGCTTTATGTTTAAACGGTCTGACACTTGCATAAACCAGACTACTTCAACTTTCAGTAGAAAACAATTCCTGAAAACTGAGTATCACAGCTGCATTCCTCTTACTGTAATCACAGCCACTTTTCTAACTTGTGCAAGAAAGAATCTTGTGCACAATGTACACATAAATACCACATAATCATTAGATATAGAGAACTAAAGTTTCTACTCACACCACAAGAAGTTGAACATCTGATAAAACAAAACACTGAAACAAGCATTTCAATCTTTGATCTTCCACTGAACAAGGCCTGTTGTGTTTTATGCATCATCATAATAATTATATACTGTATACATGCAAATAACAAACGGCTAGTCAAGTCTCCAACATTAATACACATAAAGATTGAAAATTCAAACTCATTCACGCTACATTTGTCACAACTTATTTTAATAACATATGAAGAAAAATAATCCAAATCTATTGGTTGCAAGGTAGGGTTCTGGATATGTATGTATGCATACAAGCCAGGCTAGGTGTGAAAAATAAGAGGTGTGTATGAAAACAAAGTGAAAATAGCACAGATACGCCCAATAACTCAATTCAGCTCTAACAAGACTGCCTTCCTGCTTGCAATGCAAACATAAGTTGGGTGCAAGCTGGAACATTCTTTGTGCCAGAATCAATAATTATAATCATGTCCACATGAGTAAGAAAAATTTGGAGCTGTATATTAAAATACATTACAATACAAGAGGTGATACCCATGCTATTATGCTAACATATTAAATAGTATTGATGATGAATAAAATCAAAACCAATATTTTTCATTTTAGAAACCAAAAATGCATGGCTTTCTGACAAGGTAAGTAAGTGTTACAGAAGTTTGGTACAACAGCCACCATCTGGATACAAAAGATGCAATATAAAATGAACTCCTCCAAAAAATAAATATCTTGATTATGTAAATCAGAATGATAATTTTAATACAAGTTGACTGCAACTGAAAGGTGCTGCTGACATGCAATTTAATTTCTGAAAGTGCAAGGGATGGCTGGCACAAGTGCTTAAGAATGGCACTTCGTAAACATGATTCACTGTAAGAACTATGAAACATATAACGGAAGCATAAATATTTTCACACTGCCTCAAATTGGTGTGTGTTTTTACAAGTCAGTAAAATATTTTCCACACATGTCAAAGACCCCACAACTTGCAGCCTTCCTCTTAGCTATCAGGAGATTTCACCTGGAAGTAATAAGACTTAATATGCAATGGACTCAACTGCAAGTACATCATTATTATAGTAGAGGGCAGTTGCTTTACTTCCAAATAAAGTGACAAATTTCACACATTATTTTTGTGACATTTTAGTTTCTAGTTGCAGTGAATATTAAGATTACAGTGTTCTGTAGTATGACCTGCTTACTTCTCCTTCATGGTGGAAGAGCAAGATGAATGGGCAAAAATGGTGATTTAAGCACAGCAGCCTTGGTCCTTATCTTCCTTTTCCTACCCCAGGTACCAGAGTTCTGCATACATGTGGTCCTAATTCTACGTTTCCTATACCACATACCATTTTTTCCTGCTTCTTGCTTGGGTTGTTCATTTAACAAAGAAACCCTTTTGAAGTTCCAACTTTCTTGTGTACAGCCCTATCCACAGACTTCCTACTTTATGTCAAGTAATATATTCTCACTCTGCTTACCTTCCTACTCTAATGGTGTGTGCAGCACATTCCTGCATATCACTGACCACACAGCCAGGTTCCACACAGTGCCATATTTGAGAAAAAGGATCAGTATCACCTCAATCCTAATCAACAAAGTGATACTGAAAATCTGTGGTGTTAGTTTCCAGACACCCTGTCTATATGACTTAATGCATTCAGAGCTCAGGTTAGTAGCAGTAATATGAAGTTCATGGTGCCTTTATTTGCTACCCCTGTCACATGCTAGAGGTATAGGCTCAGCCCACCCAAAATCACAACACAGTAACACTTCGAAGTATTTTTTCAACTCCATACAAATCTCCTTCCTCATACTTATGTTGGTTATGTCCATCTGACAATAGCATGAAAGACTAAAAATTTGACAACTTGCCAGCCAGGAAGTTCTCTTGCAGTGAAATGATCTTGCTGACTGAATACTGATTATCAAAACAGGGTGAATTCAAAAATTAATTTACACTTTAAGCAGTTCACACAGTTGCCAAACACATCCATTACCACTGTCACGTCTGTCTGTCTGTCTGTCCACATGCATCAATGCGGCTTCCACCAGATGGATTTTTATGAAATTTGATATTGGGAAGTTTTATGCAAATCTGCCAAGAAAATTCAAATTTATTTAAAATCAGACAAATTATCAGACACTTTTCATGAAGACCAAAGTATGTTTCATCATTGCTGGTGACAGTGAATCACTATAAAAATGCCCTCCTTGACTAAAACAGTTTATCAGGCTGTTGGTCTGTCTGTCCACATGCATCAGCGTGGCTCCCACTGGACAGATTTAAGTGAAATTTGATACTCTGGATTTTCATGAAAAACTGTCAGGAAATTTCAAATTTTGTTAAAACTGAGGAAAAATATCAAGCACTTCACATGAAGACCTAATTAACTTTTAGTGTTGTCAGTGACATTAAATCACCACAAAATTGCTCTCTTCAAGTGAAACAGCCAAGGTGGTATAAACATTATGAAAATGCACTACAGTGTTATGTTGTATGTACACTGTCTGTCTTGTTAGACATGTTTTGTACCAGAGCTTAAAACGCTGAAGATTTTTGTATATGTATCTAACGAATCAATATGCTTGGAAAGTAATGAACAGTTTACAAAAATTTACAACATACAAAAGAATCCTAATGGAATGAAATAAAGTTGAATGAAATTTGTTACTCATTTAAGTACAGCAACACTTATTGTTAGTGAAACACAAAAGCAGCATCCATTAATTAGATCAAAATAAAACTGAAATTATTACCCAATCAGTGCAGAACCATAAAAAATATAAAGAATGTCACAATACCTTGCGTGAACTGTGATTCAAACATGGCAATTCATCACAATGGAATAACCATGAGAGCATTACTTCATATGGAAAAGTTAAAAAGGCATAGAAGAATTACTAACATACAGACACATAGTGTCTAATGATGACAATTATTTTCATTTTCATAGAGATACATTTGGGGAGCATACAGAGAAGCAATTGTGGTGAAGCCTTCACTTTTCTGGGATGTTGCATTATGTTGGTTGATAATTTGCTGCTAACACAGCAGGACCAATATACTGTCCCAAAATGTCGGTAACAGACTGCTAACCAAAGATGCACAACATTCCACAAGAGTGAAGACCTTAAATACACCACTGCAAAAGCCTACAAACTCGCAGGTGTGGCAAATATTAAGAAGTTGGTCTTTTAGGGTGTGATGCAGTGCAATTTGGTTGAGAGACACCAACACTTCCAAGAATTCTGCTACACCCATCTTCATGGTTGAAGAGTAGATGGAAGCAACAGGTTCCACCAGAATGTTACTATCTATATAAAGAAACTACACAGCATCACATCACAAAATACTGTAATTTTAACTGTAATGCCACTGGTGAATAAAACAGGAACAAATCTGATAAAATAGAATGATAAGAATATAACAATGACCATATAAATTTCTATATCCTGTGCTACCAAGAACAACTTTTTGTTTTGTGTTTATAATGCTAAATGTAACAACAAGTTAAGTAGGCCATAAAATTATGCCAGTCATCCGCATTACAGTATTTATTCTCCTATTGCATAATATCGCATAACAGCACGTTCCTACAATCAACTCTGTTCATATTCTGAATATATGATGGTACATGTAATACAAATAAAATATGGGTATGCTCAGCACACAAAGCTCACTTTACTCAGTCTCCAAGCCCTAGTCCCATATGAAATAGCCTCTCTCATTGAAATTTAAGTTTGTCTTGATAAAATGCTAAATTAAATTTCTCTACACACACAAGATAAATCAAAGATTGCATTACAGTCATGGCATCACACTGCAAAACTCAGCATTCTCAATAATTGTTACTCACATTCACCTCAGAATAAATGATGTCGATGAAACTTCCAAGGACGATGATGAAATCAAATACATTCCATGCATCCCCAAAATAATTCTGGAAAGTAAATTAAGAATAACATAATAATACATGATAAAACGAAAAGGAAAGACATCATAAACACCATTTATGACTAAGCCACTCAAAAAATATTCAATTGGAATATACCCTTATTTACAAACATGTGAAACAATAAAATTAAGCTTTGTTAAATTATTTGATTAAGGCACAACTATTGTGTGACCAACTGGTATGGTGACCAACAAAGTACAAAAGTTATCAATCACAACACAGTTTACATAAACACTTTCATAAAGGTCACATGCCATAGGAGGCACTGAGGGGGAGTAAAGATATAGCTCTATTCATAATTAGGTTTGGCACTTGGGTGGTCAGTGTTATGCCCTGGCCGCTTTACCCCCATGAAAGAGGCCTAGTACTCATCATACAGAAAGCTCGGTGGGCCCCAAAACCAGTGTGACTGTACTGCCTATGATACCCTAGTCCAAATGACTTTACTATTACTGTGTAATATCCAAAGGAATCTCCCTGACAATGATCACATATGCTGAAACATGTAATAGCAAAGAAATAAAAATGTGGCTATGACTGATAACCTTTGTACTCTGTTGGTTACATCATCAGTTGCGTTTTTGGTACATGGTAAAGAATGTGTTATAAAACTGTCTGTCCAATCTAAGAGTTTTCAATAAAGTTGCATAAAAGACAGACCTCCATAATATTCTATGCTAACAGACAATATTTCCAAATATTACTGCTTTCTCCATGGTTATTCTTGGACATACAGTATTTGAGCAGAAAAAAGGCAGCATGTCTAACAATCCAGGAGACATGGCAAATTAAAATCACCTCAGAGTAAAAATATAATATTTTTAATTTCAACTACTGAAATATTCCACTGATATTGGGCATTACTCAAATAAAACTTTCATAAACTTTCAAGTCCATCAGCAGTGGAGAAAATTAAGAAGGCGTATCATGTTATCTGTAAAAATGTGTTAAGAAAACTGAACAAACAGATACATCTTGTTTGTGTGAGATTAATAGATTTTGATGCTGAAAAGACAAATTAAACTTAAACTGGAGCAAAGAAGTTTGGCTAACACTACTATTGAAAGGAAAATATAAATGATGGATATCCTTCAATGAAGGGCCTTTATTGGTTTTCAACATACATTTTAGCTGTTAAAAAGAGATGTCCTGGACACAGTTCAGAAAACTATCTTGCATATGAATGCAATATCTGATGTGACAGATTTCAGGTACTCTTGGCAATAATACTAAGAAGAGAATTATGAAATGTGACACTGTGTAGTTTGGAAGACAGGTAAGAGCATACACTGCATCACAATAATAAATTCTACATTCATATATTATAAAACTAACTGGAAAGGTTAGTATGGCTAGTTAAAACAGTTTTACAGTGCTATTGAGCTACTGTGTTTAGTGACTGCCAGTTGTTTTGGACGTGCACAAATACCGAAAGCTTCAACAATTTGAAATTAGTAATTTTGTAAACACTTTTCTGAACCACACATTTTTATGGTGATATTAACAGTCCTGAATTTGAGGCAGACTTTATAGCATGCCAACTAGCTGCAGAATTAATTCCTTCTAAAAAATATAAACTATTTATCTATACATTATAACATATCAACTGGGGGCAGGGGGGGGAACTTATTTAATATCAGATGTCTCATTTTTAACGAAAAAAACAATGTCATGCATGCAATCACAACAACCTGTAGTAAGACAGTACTTCAAGTCTACAATGGAAGCAGGTGGGTTAATTTTGTTTGTCCCTTAAAACGGGTATGCTTTCTGATATATTACTTACATCACATAATGATTTTCTAATGATTCTGCAGCACCATACAGATTATTTCATAAATTTCAAATATTAACTGTATTCCTGACAAATAATAACTATGAACAACAGTTGCAGTAAAGGAATTTACTTTTCACATCTCCTTCATTGCTGTTTTACAAATTCTTTACCGTACAAACACACTGTTTTTGAACAAGTGAAGTCATTTAGAGCTCCTTCAACAATAGTATTTTAATCTGTAAGGTCCTAATTAGGTTTAACCTTATTATTCCATTTTTGGAATAATATTGTTACAATTAATAACACTGCAAAGAGAGGCCTCTCTCCCTTCATATTTCTTTTTGTGTATCCAACATCAACCTGATGATGGCTGATCTGGACAGCTGAAACATTATGTAGTGTATAAGAAAAGACTATTCTTCTAGATCTATATGTTGTGTTTGGTCAGATAATTAGCACCTTATTGAGAAATACCTAATGGGACAATGTCACCCAAGGTACTTTCATCTTTTTAACTAATATGCTGGACACTGATAATTTACCAAATTCCTTCAAACTATCAACATTTTAGACAAGGGTTCTGTTTCCATCTTCAGGTTACAGGATAAAATTAGTAATCCCAGTCCAATGGGATTCTCTGGCAGAGCCAGTTCCAAACCTGGATTAGCTCTGCTAAAGGGCGTATGGAGTAGGGTTCACACAAAGGTACAAATAAAATGAAGTGCTGAAAGAACAGGGATGATGGACTATGCCCAAATATTTGTCAAAAACTTTTTAATACATCATCATCATCAGAAACTTCAAGACTGTTGTGAATGCTTACCTTGAACCTAAAAGCAGCCAATTTGAATACAAATTCCATAGCAAACACAGCTGTGAAGATGACATTAAGAATATCAAGGAACTCTTCATATGGTTCTGGTTGATTATGAAATTTCATTGCTAAGGTGATGGTATTTAACATAATAAGAATGAAGATAGTGTATTCAAAAGGCTGTGATGTCACAAACCACCAGATTTTGTACTGGATACGATGTTTTGGAATGTATCGGCGAACAGGTTTTGCTTTTAAAGCAAACTCTATGCAGTTTCTCTGCAACACAGCAGAACATCAAATTGAATATTTAATAACATTATCAATGAACAGTATTTCTGCTCAGAAGTGAAACTTAATAAGACCATTTGAACACAAAAATATTTCTAATTTACTAATTAAAACACTCACAAAGCCCTAGGTGTTGCAGTAGAATTCTGTCATTGTCATAGTTGTATTCATCACATAACACAGACAGAACACTAACATCATTTCGGTCAGCAAGAAGGAAGTAATACAATAAAATAAAAATGACGATGAAGATGAGGAGGAGTAGGGGTAGGAAGAGAAGGAGGACAATGAAGATGACAATGGTGGCAACAAGAATAACATGAAGCACAAACAAAGTACTAAAATTTAAACATGGCAACCAGACATTGTGTACTTCAAATGGCAAACCAATTTATATCCTCTTACATTCAGCAATATATGACAGAAGGAAGGAAATAATAATTTTAATACATTTTTGTATGTAAAACTTCTAACAGCTTTCATCACCTGATAGACCCCTAAAGATAACAGAATTCAGCTGTTATATGTTAGGTTATTTAAAAATTATCCTTCTGACATACGAAAAACTACCAGAGGAGCTGCCACTGAAATCAAATAAGCAATGATCAAAACTTTGAGACTACTTCTTTATGCTCCACATACTTAATTATTTTAACATAGATGAAAGATACAAATCATGAACCTC
>JGI24700J35501_10929781_pt1 | contig 10172 bp, 9 predicted proteins | sample TergutTh196P1_FD_35501 | JGI IMG/M metagenome (IMG submission 35501) | reverse complement strand
CTACCTTTCAAGCAATTGGTTACAAGAGAATGATGCAACCCACCCAAGGCATGTTTTTAGGAATAACTCCTGTGTCCTTGGTCAGTAACGGTCTGTATTTCCTAACTCTACCACTAGTTAGCGTCATGCGCGTTATCTATACATCAAAAGGAATGTCGAAAAAGTTTGGGGTGTGCGTTATCTATTGAAAAATACGGTACATTATGGCACTTTCCCATTTTCTTACTAGCAGTGTATTTGTATTTGCGAACATTATGAAGGGACAGACTATTTGTGGGATCTAATCATAAATGGGTGGATATCATCATAATATACAGCAATGAAACAGGGTATAAAGGCATGCAGTAGATTGACAGATTCAAAATATGGTCCAAATACATGCCCTTGTTGTCACAGTATTTAAATAAAAAAACTTTGGCCAAGTATTTTTTGGCCAGCTCAGAATCTCCAGGAATCTGTTCAGTGAAATGAGTTAACATACAAACATTAAGAAACAGCAGTTATTGAAACTGATATACATTCTGTAGGTATGAAACATGTATCTTCCAGTACAGGTTCAATGGTCTTGATATATGACACTGTACTCTCATTCAAATGGTTCTGAATTTGATCCCCAGTCAGACCTCTGTGCAGATTTGTCTGTTCACAGATTCAGCCATTCACTCCTACACAAGATAACATATTGGAAGTGCGAAGAATACCAAAAACCTCTTCAGACTGTTGCAATGGGGAAGCTGCTGGTTATGAAAGATCAGTGTACCTGTCAATGGCCCTGTATGCAGTAATATTTATCACCAAACTTAATGATCCTGATGGGTTCATACAAAAAACTACCAAAATAATAAATTACTTGAGGCACTCTATCTTACCCTCAGTTCTTCATCTGAGTCTGCTCCATTGGCCTGTGAAGAACTGTTGCCTGCAGCTTCATCACCACTGTCTGAATCCTCACTGTCACCATACATCCCCAGACCTGCATGTGCAGTATTCCAAATTCTCAAAATATCAGTGTATCTCCACAATACTGCATGATATTGTTCAATAATGTTTCCAGAAATAAACATTCCAAATTAAAAATATTGCAGTTTCTTTCAGACATTGTTCAAGTTATGCCAGCACTTTCAATCTCACATGTCACAAAGCTGAAATGGACTGTTATAGACCTAAGGCAGCAAATGGATGTTGTGGGAAGTGCAGTTCTCATTGTGATGCCACAAGTATGTTAGAGAGGTACCAACTTTTCAGGGGAACCTGATGCCTTCTACTTCAGGGTTTTACTCTGAGAAGCAGTAAGTTCCTCCACAACACTGGTACATATCTTCCACACTATACGGCATCACATGCCAGAAGACAATAATCTTAATATTCACTGCCATGAACATCTCAAATCTCATATTGCTCTAAGACTGAAGCCACTGACAAAGGCTGGGGCAATTTTTGTCAAAACAGAAATACTTATGTCAAAGAAATGATGGCAGCAGAAACAGAATTCACATAAACGTCACAAAAATGACTGTCCCTTCCTTACTGCAGAAAGTTCAGCATAACTTGACAATGACCGACATAGAAAAAAAAAACTAAATTATTGTATGAGCTGTAAAGAGTTATAAATGTACATATATTTCAAACCACACTTAACAGTAACAACGAAGAACAATACAAGAAAAGCAAACATCATTCTACTGCCTCAAACATCAAATCACTTAATTATGTTGTGCCCGGTGTTCTTCAGTTGCATTAGCAGAATTTGAATGAAAGAAATTAACGGGAAATACAGTTCAGTGGACTGTAAATTTTAAAGTTGCTACAGCAGAACCTCCACCACCATTCCCCTACGCTTCATTTTCCCTCAGGTATCGTTCACTTGCTGTAGAGTCTACAAATCTGACACCTTTAAAACTTCCCCACAACTGTAGCTTTCCCATGTTTATAGCTTCTTTCCTGTGGTCCCTTCAGAAATAATGGAGAGAAGTTTCACTTTATATGAAGAAACTATGTAAGTCTACTACTGTAATCCAAAGTTGCAATACTGCTAATACCAAAGCAGGCCATCAGATATGATCCTCAGCCTATCTGCAACCACCTTCCACCCCCCCAAAAACCTAACTTCTGTCTGACATAACATTACAGTTCTATCTCTTTGTCTGTCTTCCAAGCTTCCTCCTTTCAACAGGTCTCCCCACCACAATTCTGCAAGCATATCATGTTTCTCCCATAAAGCTACATGTTCAGCTCATCACAATATCCTTTATTTCACTACCAACAGAGTATTCTACATCATCCATGAACTTCCTCATTTTGTAATGTCCTGATGATAAGGTACCATTTTGCTGAACATATCTCCCATAACAGTTCAACTACAGAATTTCCAACACAGCTACATTTAGTATTAATTCACTATAAACATTCTCACAAAACATGTATAAATTATGTCATGTGTGCATATACATGGTGATTCTTAATTACACAGAATAAATGTAAGGATCGTGTACTCCAAGAATCGAAACAAAAAGTCCCTTTAAACAAATGGTCACAACTGCTTTGTTAGTGCGATACGGTAAAAGTAGTAGTATCACAGCTACTAGAGGCTGCACCATTATCAACATGACACACTGTGTAGCTTCTGCATAATGGAAATTCTGCTTATTTTACCCACAATATAAAGGAGTATATGGACTCTTACAACACAGATTGATGGGTACGGTGAAATGGACTGCCGGCCACCACGAACGAACAATTCCCCTCCTACCGTCTCCTGGGTTATTTAAACAAGTCAGCACATGGTTTGGTCACTGGCATTTAATTTAAGCAGCCGTGACAAGAATACAGAATGCCCAAATTGTTCCGTGTACCAGAAATCTTTGCATCACAAAGTTCAGTTACACATTCAAACTGAAGGAAGAGAGTATTTTCAGCACTTCTGTCAATGTTTTATCAGTATGAAGACACTGTATGTCAACATGTGATAAATTTAATACATAAATGCACTTTTCAAATACATTGCCTCTTATGATTTCATAATGCTTCCATTTTCACTAAAAAAGCGGTTATGACCATACGTACATGGGAACTTTATGATTTCAGGAGTAGAATATAATCCTTACATTTACTGTGATTGGGAATAACTGTATATATAAAGTCTGAAATGTCAGTTTACCATAGCTTATCATCTAGGATTCTCAGAGTATAGCAGGCATGTTTAACTTCCAGCCTGCAGGTGCATGCAACAAGAAAACTTACAAACATATGACTATATTCATACCAACAATAATATATTACATTAAACCACATGGCAATGTTTGGGATCGTAGTTCTTCTCGGTTGCAACACAGTGCAGTTGTTTAGTCACCAAGATTCTGAGACATCAAATCAGTTTCATCTCAAGGTCAACATCTGCTCAGACAGTTTGACCACAAAGACGAGATGAATACAGTCTCAACATGTCGGTAAAAAATCAACCTACACCATGCAATAAACCAGAAGAATGAAGATCTCAACTACACTGCAGCAAAGGCCTGCTACCTAAGCAGCCATTTTTCTCCACAGATCTCTAAAACCATGTCAAATTGCCAGTAAACATATACTCCCTTCAACAGACACCAACACATAACACATAGTATACTTAAATACCAGTATTCCAAAGCACACATCATACCATGTGTTGATATGTTTGCCATAACTATCTAGTATCCTAACAGCAGTACTTCCTTTTGAACTTCCACTGTCTGGTTCAGAAACTTGTACAGTGTTGTGCACAGCCTCTCTCTTACTTCACAGTAACATAAAACAAAAGCATACATATCTACTGAATGTGCCCCTCACATTAAGTAGTCACTTTACTGGTGCCTGACAACTCTTAGAGTCACCGTCCAAAATACTGTACATTTCTGACCACACAAATTGCCAATGTCCAAAGAAAATACTCCCATGATAGCAACTGTACACAACAATATCATAAATGATGAGCAATTGCAGGGTGACTATTAGGGACATGGAAGCATAAAATACACCTTTAAGTGCAGTGTTAAACATGACTACTTTCAACATAGCGTGTACTGCATATTGATGAGAGATGTCATGCTGTAGTAGGGGGTCAAACCCAGGATGTGTCCCAAAATTTTTAATCCATGGCATTCCACAAATGCTGAAATCAGAACTTCTGACAGCCTAACAAATTTGAGAACTTTAGCAAAATGTAATTGATCAAAATTTTAACACTCCGTTGTTAGAGAGAACAATTCAATAAACAATAAATCCACTTATATGTTTTCAGGTTTTTCATGGCAACTGATGATCAGTTGTTAGCCCTCTTTGGTTTCTATGCCATGTGGCAGATGTGAGTTCTGTCTCCAGCTTTTGGTTCACATCAACGCTGAAGTAACTGGGAAGAAGCAGTTGTGTCAGTTATATGGGGAAGATGGAAAAAATTTGGCCAATCACAGCTATACCCCATAGCTCTGATTGGCCAGATGTCCCCCACCTTTCCCCAAATAACACAACTGCTTCCTCCCAATGACTTCGGCACCAGATTCAGTCATCCTGTAGATGGAGGCAGTACATTCCTCCAAAACATCACAACACACATCTACCAAACAACACATAAACCCAAAAGAAGACCAAATGCATCCATTTCTTTCTCCTGCATAATTTTACTACTAGACGCAGTGGTAAAGCAAGAAGGGCACATGTCCAATATCTAATCCACGAAAGTCATTACAATGTCAAGAAAAGTAAATGTTCTTTTATATATGTATATTGATAGAATATTAGTTAACTAGTTGTAGCAAGGATAATTTCATGCAGCAAAGTAATTGTTTTTAAATTTTAGGAAATAAACCTTCCTATATAATTACCCATATCCTAATTACCAACACATACAGACAACATTAACAGTAATAACTTGAGCACAAACTTGTAACAAGTAAAATATTAGGAAATATAAGCATTGCAGGGCAATTCTGACATGTTGGCTGTCATGGGATGACAAAACAATTAACTTTATGTAAAATTATCTCAAAAACTGTAAAACATAAAAATGGTGTATTTGGAATAAGATGTTTCAGTTTTCTCCACAACTTTTGTTTGAAACATTTTTCATGACTTACACTTGGAATGTGCACAGAAGTGCCATACTTAATAAAAAATTTGAATATCAGAAAATTTTTAAAAAACTTCCAAATATAAAATTTTATTTGAATCCATTCAGCATTTTTCAAGTTGTTACAAGAAAACAGACAGACGGACAGACATGGAACAACTAAAAGTTACATTTCTTTCTGAAACTTTAACTATAATAGTAATAATAATTTATTTCAGCTGCATTAGTTAGATTTTCTTGCACCAAATTATCTGGAGAGATTCTGTAAATCCAATGGCAACACTTACGCATTTTTACATTTCATAAAATTACCTTGTTTTGCACCAAACCATTTAATGATGGTGGTGAGTCCAAATTTAAGGCCTACATACAGTGGACACAAACGTGCCTAAACAATGATATGTGCTAAGAACACTTAATCTGGAAAACCTTTAAATACAGCAATATTGAGACTATGCTGGGATTTAACAACAAGCAATGTGATAGAAATTTTCCAGCATTTCAAAAGAACCTTCTGCCTCCATCTTCAACCCTACAAGTGAAAACAGCATGTACCACCAAATGTCAGTAAATTTCTGCCAGACGTCATACCACATCATAACTCAGAACAATATCTTCCTAGTTACTGCTGTAAGAACCTAAAGTATCATCACGAATATCACATGCACTTGGACATACAATATACAATTGCTCATCATGTTTATAACAACCATAAGTTACACATATAGGAAACAAAATGCCATCACATGCAACTATAAAAACATATCTCATTTTCAGATCTGATCATAAATTTGTCACTGGTGACTACTGCAAATGATCAAAATAAACATTTAAAAATCACTTACCCAGCTTGCCTGTCAAAGATGCTAAAGCCTGGGTCTTCCGCAGTTGCAATGCTGGAGCTTTGTCACAAATATAAATGTTTAGTACAAGGCGACTGACACACTTAAAGGAGAAGGGAGGATGTATTAATTCTGTTCCCTAATGGACCACTGCACAGCATCTGCAAGTAGCCCACAGCTACACAACACTGCACACAGCAGCATCCTTGTAAACAAATCCATTATAAGTAGAGAAGAACATACACTTGATTGCAACAACATAACCTTATAAAAATCCAACACTCAGTTTCTTTTAATAAGAATCTTTTCAGTACACTAGATGTTGTACCAATGTATACATCAGCAAAGATTTCCACATGTAAAAGTCTCTTTGGTGTAAATAACTGACTGTAATGAGTACTGAGAACAGATGCTCAAAGCAATATTATTCCAAAGCAGTACAAATCAGACAATATGTTGCCCAAAATGTTCTTGACAGCGAGAAGAAATGTGAAATCGTAATTGAAGTTTCTAGTACCTTTTGCCTTTGCTTTACTCAACACTTCCTGTGCTACTGCCTCCATCTCCTCTGTGGTAACCTCCAAGAGGATTTCTGTCAAAATACGGCGCACTTTCAACATCTGTAAATTGCAACAAAACAAAAGTAAATTTACATTCGCAGTTCCCGTTTCGATGATGGTACTTTTATGGTTGGTGATGTGCCAACAATTTTGTCAACTTCCCCACCAGCAATGTCCATTCTCAATAGTCAAAACAGACCCACCAACTTCAGGCAACTTCACTATTCTGCCACTGCTACGTAACAAGTATCACACAGTTCTTCGTTACATCATATAATAAACTGCTCAACAATTTCTTCCTTCTTCAGTTAAGGTATATTCCTAAATAAAGTACATTACCTTAAGGTTTTTCTTTTCTTATAGTCATCACATTCCAGATTACATAAATCCATGCACCTCCAACTCTTAAAACCCCAATGCATCTTAACTGCACATGAAATAATCACGTAGGGAATGGCTGTCAGCCTACTTTAAAACAAAAACATCACATTTACCCAAATGAAATGCAGTTTTCTTACTGTGATAGATAAAAAGCTGATCACATTCAATTCACTTGCAAATTATATGCCAATGTTTTCAAATGCCTTTACTCATGTGCGTATGTTGATGGACGGGGAAAGGGGCATGTGCATTGGCATGTTCGCCTAGTCAACCTCGCAGGGCTGTTAACCTAAGCCTTCATATTAGTTACTGGATTTATGATACAGGGTACAGAAACTCACCAACTTACAACTACTGCCCTTATGACCAACTGCAGCAATGACCAACATTTCCTTAAGAAAATTTCAATTCAAACTACTATAAATATATTTTCTCTGTGACATATTAAACAACTTTCTGATTACCATTTTATACTTGTTGAAGAAACTCTGTTCTTAATATTTTGCAGCAGAAAGGCTACTTATCTAGAGTCCCCTCAACTTACTGGAGGGTATACATTCCACCTCATTTTGTATTTTTGACTAACGACCAATCTGACTTACGACCACACGTTTAGAACGTATTCTGTTCATAAGTCACGGACTATCTGTATGCTATGTTCTTACTAAACTGTGCCATCAGAATAGACACAAATATGTTTCAGCATCATGATCCATGCACTAAAATGAGTTGCTATGAAGTATTATCAAGACTATGAGTTGTGGCTATTAACCACTAAGAGAGTAAGCACTATTCATCGAAGTAAATATATGCTAGGTGTTGCCAAACCTTCCCCCACTCACCACAGCATGCTCCACTACACTCATAAGTGTCTACTAATAAAGATTATCAACTATTTTTAACATACCATGATCATGCTTCATATCAAAATTAAAGTGTAAACATCAAATTTCATGTGAAGTTGAATGAAACTACCACTAAAACCCCCAATTTGTTGTCAGCCACATGAAGAACATGCCCTATCAAAAGTTGGCACAAGAAGGTTTTTAGAATTAAGAGTGGAAGTGAAAGATGTCCAGTAAAAATAAAAACAGACAAAAATGTGGAAAGGACAAGAATTCTTGTGAGAAGTGATCCTTGTTTAGGTATCAGAATGACAGCAGAGGTTGAATAGGCACAGACAAAATTAAATTACAAAGCTAAACACGAAGAAGTGTGTGTGCACAAACAGTCCCCAGGAATATGAGTCAAGATCAGAAGTTGGCAAGAAACCAAGTCCATTCTGAAATTGTGGACAAAAATGAATATACAAATTTTTGAAGGCTGCAGTCCCCTGCAACTAAACTGGACTTTTTGAATGTGACCTGGAAATAAAGTATCAATCCATGGAATGGAACACTCCTGTATCTTCACACTAAAGACAGCTTGAATGTCAAAATCAAAAATTGAAATCATAGTGCAGTTTGTCTGATATCACAAGATCATCCAGTAAAATATGTACCACCACAAAAGATGCTGAGCTAACAATCCTACACTGAAGTTGCAACCAAATAAAATTAAATTTAAAAAAGCCACATTTGTGGAGCCTTCACTAAAGTACACAAAACAAATTTGGTACACCAGTTCTGACTTAAAAACAAATACCAGTACTTCAACTCACTCTGTACTCACCATACCTTGCCTATTTCAATTTCCTTCTTTTCCCTGAAATGGAAGAGTTCACTGAAAAGAGCCCATTTTCAGTCAACTGAAGACACCTATAAGGAAACTGCACTTCTTACAGCTCTCTCACAAAATGGTATCAGGGAGTGGTTCAAGGCCCAGAAGGCTTGTCTGGAGCAGTATATAGCTGCTAATATAAATTACTTTGAAGGAGATAATATTTAAACACAATAATGTCATCAAAAAATAACTCTCTTGAAATTAATTTCATTATGTAGATGTCACTTCTAATTTAACATAAAAATGTAATTGTCCACTTCTGCCAACTCCTGATCTGTCATCTACACTGACATTTTGTTTTTTCTTAACCTCACCATGGTTCATACTTAAAAGTATGTACTAGTGCAAAAGGGAATAATATATCAAGTGCAGTTACAAGAAAACAGAATGTCCTCAGGGCAAATGTTCAGAGTACAAACACAGGAAAAAAGATGAGGATTTCACGGCAATATCCACGAAAATAACAGTGCTCTGCAACGTAACAATGTGTTGTCTGGTAAATACCTACATTCACCACCTACTATGATAAAGCAGACAGCACATTCCTTTCAAATGCTGATATGTACTGATGAGACTGCAAGGTGTCACATCCTGGATGCCAGTAATCTTCAAAACCTTGCCAAATCTACATGTGTATCAGTGACTCTAAATATGGTTGCTTTCATACAGGGTAACACAAAGCAAAAGGCAGTACAAGGATGTTAAATACTGTAGGGCATAATGGACTGAAGACCTGCATATGATAACAGTAAAAGCGAAGAGATTGAACATGAGAGATTATGACAGTGTACAGACTGTGAAGCCACAAGACAAGAAAAGACAGCAGTGGTGAAGTCAGAGGAACGAAATTTGAAAAAAACTTAGTAACTTCAAGATCAACAGAGAAAAACACCGACTAAATAAACGTAATGTATAACATGTTTTTAACTAAGTTAATGCCATTGTTGTTGTCGTTGTTGTTATTATTCACACATTTGCTAGTACTAAGTATTAAGAAATTAAAAAATAAAATCACCTACCTTGTGATAGGTGCCTGTCAAGTAACATTCTGTGAAGCTTCTGAGTAAATCAACATGACTGAAGTGAAAATGTTACAAGCTACAGAACTTCAATTATGTACACTCACAATATCCTGCATCACTTCCTCTCGAGACTTTGGTGGCTCTGATTCATTGGCCGAGAGTCTTACTGAAGGATGGCGTGGAGAAGAATTTGGACTATCGGCATTTCTAAACCGGGATTTCCTCTTCAAAGACTGTGAATGTGAGGGACTTTCACCATGGGTAGATTCTTCTGAATCACTTTCCTGTACACACAAAGGAATTGAACAAATAACCTAACATGCGATTTTGAGTTTTACAATCTGGACTTTGACATTTAACCAGACAGAAACTTATAAAAAACTTCCTGAACTGATACCTCATTTCAACGACTTCCAAAATTCATAAGGAATTAGTATCACCATTCAGATAAATTTCACTGTTTCACCGTGCATTTCGTTTCACTAAGTTTTATTTATACCAACATATGCACTTGTTTTTAAGTTACACTAAAATCACTTAAAATACT
>JGI24700J35501_10929782_pt1 | contig 10175 bp, 6 predicted proteins | sample TergutTh196P1_FD_35501 | JGI IMG/M metagenome (IMG submission 35501) | reverse complement strand
AAAAAAAAAGAAGAAAAAAAAGACAGGAAACAATGAACAGATACTCAGACAAAAATATATGTATAATACAAATTGTAATAAAAATAGAATAATATAACTACTATATATTTTAAGAATTCACTTTAAAATAACGTACATAAAATCCAACCAAACAAGCAGGCATACTAAACACAAAGAAATCAGAAACACACAGAGACAATGAGGATAAAGGTGTGCAAATTAAATCATAAATTACCTACAAGACAAATCACTACCTAATTAGCACCAATTTTCAGTATATCAGTCAGGAGAATGCAAACGAGTATAGTGAAACTGGTGCACATTACAAGAAGGATGTTACTTTATTACACAATTTCTACACAAGTGTGGAAAATCCTCCTGCAGATGGTACCATTTGTTACCTACTCATCTATTTGGATATAAAGGCATTAACATATTGCAGTTACTGATACATATAATAAATTTATCTCAAGCAATCACAATGCTTCAGTAGTAAATATATTAAATTATAAGGCAATAAACACCGACTTAAAAAAGCAATGACCACTTCTTAGGATAACAAAGCAGACTTCAAACAAGATGCAAAGGATGTTAAATCAGTATCAATATATGCAATTTATCTCACCCTTCATTGTCCCTCTTCCGTAATATGCTTGGTCTAGGAGAGGCATTGGGTTTTGAAGCAGGCTGCATCTGACTGCTTTGCCCCAACACTGATCCCTCTGTCTGCACCAAAGTACCTACAAAACCACATGCATATGAATAGCTTCATAGTAGGATAGAAAAGACATAAAAGATCACAGAAATGACATGATGCTGATCTGACCAAATTATATGCTCCTGTCTGTACTCCACTCTGTTTGCATAGTCCAGCACATACCCGTACTTCTACATCAGTTACCTATGTACCTGAGATCACAAGCTGAAGAAAAATTTGCATACAATCAGCCCAAATGGCAGTACAACAGATTATTCATGCCAGCCATATTAAGTGGAATCCTTGTGGCCATAACAGGACTAGCCCTCACCCTGTGGACTGAGAAGACTGTCTCGAAATATGAAGGGTAGTTGTGAATAAGTTTAAAAAGCAACTGAAAACAGCTGAAAAAAGTGGCCCTTGAACTAGGGGGTTTAAAAGGACAAACAACTATCAGCATCATACACTAGCATGTTATGGAATGTTCCAATAAGCCTTCAAATGGGACAGATTCTTCAGCACATAGTTAGCAATGCAGAAACTGACCTCAAAGAAACACAGATTGTGTAGATTGGATTATGTTGGTTCAGTATAACAGTCTTACCAACATGGTAACAAATCCCTGAGCTCTGTAATAAATTTCCTGACTGAGGGACAGTTGACTTCTAATGGACCCTGTATATATGGTGATGATTGGATAGGTAGTGGAGATACTGCCAGCTGTGCTTTCCTCATAGCCACAGGATAATGACTACTTACATTTATTCAGATTCCAAGACAAAATTATATTAAGACATTTGAAATATATTAATATGACAGTTTCTTGACATTATACTCAAATTCTCATCAAACTCAATTTTTTTAAGAATGAAATAAATTATCAGATGAGGAGGAGGAGAAGGAAGAGGAGGAGGAGCAGGAGGAGAATAGTAATAATAAGAAGACAGTACACCTCAAAATCTTTTTCCTGAATTTACATTGCTTACATTTCTGCCTACAGCAGTCATTAACGTGCTTACCTTCGGTCACAAAGGATGAGTGAACTGGCACTGAGTTTCTGGCAGGATCCACTACCATAACAGGGTTGAACCTTACTGACTGTGTTCCAGTCACAATACCTGTAGTGTTCAAATAGTTAATAATTATTAATGCAGAATATATAGAATATTAAAAATTTAATAATTTATTGTAGTGGATAAACAAAGCAACTGAAATTTTAAAATATTCTCTAATATGAAAAGCAATTTTACCTCAGTTCACACATATCAAAAAAACAGAAATGTCAACTAAATGCAAAACAATTCTGTTGAGTAAGTTCATCCTGACCATATAAATTGACACAAACAGCAACTGTTCTCATCATGCCTAATTCTCCTTCACCGTTCAACCAATGTAGATCCAGATATGTTCCAGACACCTGTAATTTTGTTCTCCTCTTAAAGTGAGACAGTTTCATAACTTTCTGCATTTATTGTTCTTTAATTTAATCACAAGTCTCAACTACTTTTATTTTTACAAGTCATGTGACAACCACCAGCAAATACAGGAATGTTACAAGCAGTTGCTCTGAAGGTCACACTAATGCACCATCAAACCATAAGAAAACTGAGAATTTCATACAGCTTTATCCTCGAAAAAAGTGCATCTTATGGTCCACAAAATATAGCAGGTCAAACACACACACAAACATCGCAGAAAGAGTTGTGATATTTGGCCCAGAAGAAACAGAGAACCTAACCATCTGTAGCACTTACACTGGGTATTTTCCCCCATAGACTAGCCACTAGGGTTCAGTCTACATTAACTTACAACGCTCAACAAACAATTAACTGGCTTGTCCACAATATACAGGAATTTATTCATACTCTGTGTTACATACAAGTATTATTCTCAGATGGGAAGCCAAAATAAATCTTGAATAACAGTTCTGGCTGGTGAATTAAGGCAACTGTATGAGATTCCTGTTCATTCACTATAGAACGTTACAAATTATGTGATTACGGGTTAATTTAAACAGTAACTCTAATTCACAATTTTATTTGGCTAATTTTACACATCAGCATCAGATGCTCAGTTACATCTAGTCTATTCTTTTGTCCTTACTGCTGCTTTTTGAAACAGCACCTCAAACCAATGGTAAATAAACAGAAAACATACTATTACAGACTGAGAAAAATAATAACAATAACGAGCTAAATTTTATGCAGGATTTCAAGACTTAAGATGATCTCACCATGGACTTGATGGGAGGTGACTCCTGGTCGCAATGCTGGTGTCGTGGTGGTCTGCACAGTGTAAGGACTTCCTGGGTTGTATGGTCTAGCCACCAGTGAGCTACCTACGCCTGCTACCTGATAACCACTGGGAGTTTCATAGTAGTAAGTAGCTGGAAGTGTGTAAGTTGGAAGTGTTGAGCCTGTTCTGTCTACAGACGCCTGAGTGGAGCTAGGTGCTGTAACAAAGAAATGTGAACATCAACACAACTAAGCAAAATTAACCAAAAACAATCTCTTCTATAGACTGTAGGTATCTACATTATACGTTACCAGGGGAAGTTCTGTGTGAAGTTTGGATATAGACACTGGCAGCTTGAGAAATAGCTTGTTGAGTTGCCACAATGGTTTGCTGCGACTGTTGCTGTGTTGCTTGTGGGGTCTGGATTGCATGTACTGGTAATGTCACTTCAGACACAGAATTTGTCCCAGTCTGATCACGGCCAACACCAACAGCCTGTGGAAATACTTTAGCCACTGGTATAGCTGATGTAGTGGTCACTGTTACTGGGCGGACACTGGACACACTACTTGTAGTAACTGTCGTTGTGGCTGTGTATGCTACTGCAAATTAAATTTAAATTATTTATTAGTACAGTGTTAAATATTTAGTGCAGGAAAGGGATATGACTCTAGATATGGATTACAACTGTCAGAGTCAAACAAAAAAAAATTATTTTTAATCAGAAGGTCAAGCAGTACAACAAAGGCCTACTCCATGTGTTCTGTGTCCATTCTGTTTAACCTTTGTTAATTCTGTAAGGAGTTGTGAATTTCAAAGTTACATTAACGTCCACACTGTCTATTTTAAACTTCATTCCTATGCAATTTAAACCTTCAGTTCACAGGGTCCAGTATGTGAAACTGTAGCTTAACTCAGCTCTTCTTCCTGAAGAAAAATAACATGGAAATTCCTACAGCGTTTGTGCCACAAAGAGCATGGAAAGTGATGTTTGGTGTCCCTGTATCCAACAGTGCCCCAGCTTTGGCTGTGTACAGCATCAATAAGACTACAGCTGGTGTTTGTCGTCATTGCTCCGCAACCACACAGCTGATGAAGACAAATGAAAACTAGGAACAATTTCTCATTACAACTTAACAAAAGGGTGGTCTAGACAAACCAGACAACGAAATATGCCAATTGGTGCATACTGAACAAGACAGGGCTACTTTCTTCAGGATTCTTACCATATGTGCAGTAGGTGTTTGCAGTCTATAAAAATTCTCATGTTCCCAGTCTTGAATTCCTATAGAAAGTTGCAAAGCAACTACTGAGCCTGTACATGGAGATCAAAATGCAAACTGTTAAATCATACATGACCTTTGAACTTGTATGGAATAAATTCTGGAATAAGGAACTTCATATACAGGCAAATCTTGGAAAAAGAAACATGCTACATGTATGTCATCCCTGCAGTAGCGGCATGTAAACATAAAGCTGACAGAGCTTTAATATGAACAGAATTCAGGCCATTAAGGCCTGAGACTTGTGCAAAATTCAGCATTTCCACGACTTTCATTTGTGTTAAATTTATTAAAATTCTGACATTCTTCTATTTCACACATCTAACAATCATTTGCTGAATATGTAACACACAAATATGATTTAGTGTGAAACATTATTTACTAAAAAATGTCCGTAAACAAATTATGACTTTGATCTTGTATTACTCAGAGCATATTTTAAGTAAGTAACAAATACAAACCAACTGATGATAAACATATCAAAAAAATCTCACGAAGTTCAGTATAAATAAAACAAGCGGCTCAAACAATGTCAGATATTAAGTCTCCTAACACATTTTTTAAGTATATTATGTCAGCTTTTGCAAAGGCCACTGTAATCCACATCTTCAGCTATTCTAGTGTAGACGAAAAATCCAGGGGTGTGTTGTCTAGTGATATCATTGGCCATCTCACATAGCCTCCACGCCCCATCCACTGATTAGGAAGCATTTCTTCTAGGTATGACTCCACTTCATCATGGAAGTGTGGTGGGGCCTAACCCTCTTGGTGAATTACATCCAGAATGTTTTCCTAAAGAGGTGGAATTAAGCAGCCCTATAGCATGTCCAAACGAACAATTCCTGTCACAGTAGATTCTGCAAAGAACCTGAAAACATCTCCTTCCAACAATACTGCAAAGATATTTTATCTTGAGACTGTCACAGAACTGGGGACATGCAGGGACAGAGTTGGTTGAGGCACTGTGCTACAATCCAGAAGGTCAAAGGTTCAGTTCCTGATGGTATCACTGAAATTTTTTGTACACATAATACTTCTAGGCACACTATGGCCCTGGGGTCAACTCAGCCACTAATAGAAATGAGTACCAGGAATATTTCCTGGGGCATAAAGGCAACAGGTGTGTAGGGCTGACAACCTCACCATCTTCATGTGCTAACTGTCTAGAAATCTGGGAGACTCAACCTCCTGGAACCCTAGGGGCCTGTAATAGGCCTGTACAGGGATTGCTTTTAGTATCATAGCACAGTCACATTTTGTTTCATGAAAAGCTATCACACAAAATGCCTTTTCTGGCTCATATCAAATTTTGTAATACTAACAAACACTCCTGTGCCTAGTGGCCAGAATTTGTAGCAGGCTGAACCCCACATATCTGACCGAATCTTGATGGGTTCATATTTCCAGCTGGTACACACTTCAATATACCTTACATGTGACCTGAGCAACACACAGTTAAAATGGCAAAAATCATTTACAGATATCCTGCATTTCACACTAAAAGAAAAACGCTCATAAAATGCAGTAAGTATGCCTTAGAAACTATACAGCATATCTAGTTCTGTCTTGAACTCTGCCAATACACAGACAATATAAGATAAATGAGGATTTATTTTATGTCATGATGTGGCTCAAACCTTTCATGCTGAAGGTCAAACACAACTGTCACCAACACTGCCAATGTTATCACCAACAATGCAGTTCTAAGGGACCATTCAAATTCTCACCAATTGCACATTACATCGGGCATTTAATTGCAGCATGAAAGGGTTAATATAGTCTTCATGAGCAAAAATACACAGGGTCATTGAAAATGACAGCCTTAGGTGAGAAGAGAGTTACACTAATGGGATTGGCTGAAATGCATTCAGCAACATATGAAGTTTTCTTAAACATGTGCAAACACACATGCACACAAACACATATCTGCTGCACATACTCCATGTGCATGCTTCCAGCTGTAGTATGCATTGCCACTATACTGGATAGTCAGTATCATGGCGAACGAGATAGAGAAAGCACTGTAAATCATTTGGTTAGCCGAAAGCAAATCCATTATAACAATGCAGCACGATCTGCCATACACAAAGACAAGATCCTCCTGTCAGCAGAGCAATTCAACGCTGGTTTAACCAGTTTATGGAAAATGGAAGTGTGGAAAAGTGCAAATCACCTGTATGACTGCATAAGTAAGAAGAGGATACTGAATACATAACACTGTCATGTCAACGTAGTCCAAAGACATCTACTGTTTGCCAGAGTTTCCAGCTGGATATAGCCTACCTAAAATGACAATCCAAAATGTCTTGCAAAAGATGCCAAAGTTGCAGCCTACAAAATTCAAATTTTTCATAAAATCAAAGATAGAGATCAGTACACAAGAGATGAATTTGCAAATTTAATGCTGAATGCAGATGAAGATGACCAATTTTTGTGGCAAGTGACATTCACAGAAGAGACAACCATCCACATGAATGGTCACACAAACAGGCACAAGTGTCATGTTTGGGGACAGGAACAGCTACAAAAATTTATGAGCTTGTGCAACACTCCCTGAAAGTTAATGCATGGTATGACATAAAGCATGACTGTGCTATAGCACATTTTGTTGTTGCTGAAACCATTATCATTGTGAACATTCACCTCAGTATGTTACGAACGTCTTTCAACAAACTGATGGCACTGAAATATAAGAGGTAAAATTTTGTTTCAACAAGACAGTGCTCCACTCCACTTCAGTCATAAGGTACAAAATGCTCTGAAACTCAGATTCTCTAATCAGTGGATTGGAAGAGGCAGACCAGCAACACCATGGTCACCACAAAGTCCAAACCTCCCATCACTGGATTCTTTTCCTGTGGGGATTTACTAAAAAATCAGCAAAAATCTGAGATAATCATCATCTGCAAGAGAATTAAAACAAGTGCATCAGCAGTCACTCCAGAAAAGCTTCAACAAACGTGTCACCAAAATGAGTACTGTCCAGATATTTAAAAGGGTACCAGCAGTGAATAAACCAAAGTTGATGAACACATTACAGCTAATCCCATATCTATATCTCCCTTCTTGTAAAGTTATTATATCTATATCTCCCTTCTCGTAAAAGTTATTATGTCTCAAGCCAAAGTCCAACTTCAATGATAATGTACAACAAATGCACAGCACTTCCTGAGACTAGACCAGGGTATCAGGTTCCCCCAAATTCAACTTAGATTCTAAAAGCTTAACAGCTTTTCTATATTTAATGTTCTCCCTTTATATTACCATGATGTAACATGTCTGTCACTAGGGCATGGGAGTGTCTGAACTTTCCCTATGAGCATGGGTTGCACTCCATCACCTAGTCCCTGATTAGGCATCCCATACAAACAGCTCATGCCATGAAAACATATGAACCACAGTGATTTCACTTCACTCATTCTTAGCCTGGGCACTAGATGTTGGTCAGTGGTCAGCTTCAAACCCAGACCCTTCACCACCAGAGAAAGAGCCCTCATACCCACTGTAAAGGAGGCTGGGTGTGTTACAGATCTAGTCTGAACACACCAGAGAAGAGATATACCCTATATCTCTTATCCCTGCTGGGCATTAAACAACCCCTAGGACATCCAGGTCACAGCCTGGATACTACAGTTACACCATCCCATCTCCCAGCATCCACATGGCACATGGAAGAATTATTTTTGTAAATAACTGTTTCTGCACTTTAAGCCACAAGTAGAGCAACTAATGCCTGTTCTTCAAGTACTTTCATCTAAACACGTTACTTAAGTGAAACCAAATATGTATTTTGATGGCAGCAAAAATGTTCACTAGAACTAATAACCAGTAATGTATTATTTGGTGGCCATTGCAAGGTTTATATGGTCAGTCACTGGTCTCTATGCACAGAGGCCTGCATACTTTGGCTTTCCTGTCACTATGATACCACCTAAGCTCCACACCCAATCATTCATCTATCACAGATGCTACACAGTCTTAGCAACTGACACCGTTGTTACACAATGCACTTTAATATTTGACAACAACCACAACATGCAAGTTGGCCCTCATCAACCAAAAAGTTACATGAAAAAGTTTTATGTGCATACAAATATATGTGAACAGTCTCTAACTACATGGTATTTCACGTGCTTGTCTGTTATTTAATCAAGGGGTCTCCTACTGGCAACCTCAACATTTCTTAATGTCTCTGACATTTTTCTTTCCTTCAATCAAAGCTATGAATAAAACTTTTCTCATATCCAGTGTCCTGCACAGTATAATGGGAAATTCACTGCCGTTGAAATACAGAAATGGTTGGTAAACAACCTAAACTTACTCCTTACTAACTTAAACCATGGAGCTGAATCCTTCTTGAGAAGCTAACCGGTTCTCAGATAGTCAAGAAATTCCCTGCTTTTTATGGAACCCAAAGGTTCATTACTGTATTCACAAGTGCTCGCCACCTGCCCCTATCCTGAGCCAGCTCGATCCAGTCCATACCCCAACATCCTACTTCTTGAAGATCCATCCTAATACTATCCTCCCATCTACACCTGGGTCTCCCAAGTGGTCTCTTTCCCCCAGGTTTCCCCACCAAAACCCTGTATATGCCACTCCTCTCGCCCATATGCAGTACATGATCCACCCATCTCATTCTTCTTGATTTTATCACCTGAACAATGCTGGGGGAGGAGTACAGATCATTAAGCTCCTCATTATGTAGTTTTCTCCATTCCCTTGTTACCTTGTCCCTCTTAGGCCCTAATATTCCCCTCAACATCCTATTCTCAAACACCCTCAGCCCACGTTCCTCCCTCAATGAAGCAACCTAAACTACACAGAATAATAAAGTCTGGCTTAAGCTTACCCGTTCTGGTGGTTCCAGTAGTAATTGCTATAGCTGTCTGCAGGGGAGTCACACTGTGCAGTGACTGGGGCAGCTTACCAGCCACAGAGCTCACTGGCACCTGTGTAATCTGGATTGGAGGACCATGAGCCGGCTGTGTTATTACCTGCCACACACCACAATACATACAGCCAGTTAATACATATGTAAACAAATGTCTTCTTACCAGACATCACAAAGAAGTGGCAGCAGTATTTCTTCACAGTCTGCAGGTCCTGATTCGAACCTTGGACAAACACTGACTACACTGACTGAGGATTTCAGATTTTTCTCAATCCATCAATACAAACACCAGGAGAGAACCTCAAATTTGGCCACACAAACTCTTTTTTATGCTGTATACACAGTGCATCATGTTTCACGTCACGGTTTATTAACCAAACTGTGATCTTAGAATCAATAATTGCTTATGTCATTGTGATGTGTTGCAAAAAACAGTCAAATACTCCCTGAGGATGGTGTAGACAAACACTGAAATGTGTTTGAGTTAAAAAGTGATTAGCTTACAAAAAAGTGTGCATTAAGTGTTTGTTAATAAAAAGTGACACGCCCTTGTTTGAAACAGAAGAAGTTAGCTTACGACAATTTGAGCATTGTGCAAGTTCCTCACCTCCATATGATCTACAGCACATTAATTTTAACATGTCCTTGATCATAGTAGCTTTCCTGCACAGCAGAATGGAAATTAGAATGCAATGAGACTCATCTATGAATAAGGTAAACTGCACTACAGAGTAAAAAATGAACTCCACATTCCCAGTGGATGCAGGCTTCCTACGCGATAGCACCCATGACAGCTGCTGTTCAGGTACATGATCAAATGGACACCCTGTGAAATCTCAAACAAAAGAGAAAAGAATATGACATACATTTTATGCCAACTTACTGCCTTTGTGAATGCAATGCACATGCCTAAACATGCACATTAAACACTCAACAATGATCTTTAAACATGCATAGGAGTTTTCCCATATGCAATTGAGAAACTGAGACAATTCACAATAAACCTCAATTTGCAGAAGCAGTAATTTGGCCAAGATTTGAATCTAGTACTTCCTGAACATGAAAC
>JGI24700J35501_10929783_pt1 | contig 10183 bp, 7 predicted proteins | sample TergutTh196P1_FD_35501 | JGI IMG/M metagenome (IMG submission 35501) | reverse complement strand
AAAAAATTCCGATGCTTTGGTCAATTTCTTTTTTTAGATCGTAGCCTGTTAGCGGCTTTTCTAATAGCATACCGATTGTTATGTATTCAAGCATTTTGCCACCTCTTTTTTAGATATATCTTATGAATATATTATATAATGGCATTTTGTATTTGTCAAGGGTTTTGAAAAAATTTTTTGCTTTATAGCAAATATCAAAGTTGTAAAATTGCACAAAAAATTTTGAATTTTTCTTCAAAAGTGATATAATATTTTTGAAAGGCAAAAAGTATGCAAAGTTTGTCTAATATTAAAATACCAAAATTTTCACATAAGAGAGGGATTGTTATGGATCAATTTGGAGAACGCAAAAAACGTGAGATAAAACTATGGTTAAAGCTAACTTTGACCATTTTGGTTATCTCGGTTTTTTCTGTTATAATTTCATTTGTAATTTCTAATACAGTTGTGCGAAATGCCGTTTACAACGATATTGTCGGCGGTGTGCAAAACGAAGCACAAGTACACGCTATCGAGCTTGAGGCTTGGTTTCGCAATAGTTTGGTTGCAATTAACAGCTTTGCTGGCATTATGTCAAACCTGCAAGCGGAGCATCTTTTTGACGTTGCGGCAGCTTTTCAAGATGAATTTGATTTTATCGAGGTTGCCTACATTGCATTTAATGCGGACGGCACTATTCTTTCTGGGGATTTTTGGGTTCCCGATGACGATTACATTGTTTGGGAACGTGATTGGTTTATTGCCGCTTTAGCCGCTAATGGCAACCCAATTTTTACCGAACCTTACATTGATGCCACTTTTAGCGATAATCTTATTTTAACTTTGGCTCAATATGTGCCTTCCATTGATGCAGTTGTTGCCTTCGATATGAATACCCATTACATAAGCGAACTTTTGGGCGGCATACAATTACCTGGCGATGGCTATTTATTCCTACTTAATGCTGATGGTGCAATTATTTCACATCCTAATCCAAGCCTTAATCCGCAAATTGGACAAGATTTTATAAGCGTTTACAACGTTCCGCAATATGCACAAAGTATTCGCAACCAAGATAGCGTATCGCAATTTACCGATATTAACGGCGTTGACAGCTATATTATGCTGTTTGATTTGCCTAGCACAAATTGGCAACTTGTTTCGGTTATGCCTGCTGTTATTGTAGAAACGCCAATTTGGCAAATTTTAACAATGTTTGTCGCTAGTATGACCATAATTTTGTTCATTGTTGGCAGCTCGATGCTTTTTACCGTTTCTCGGTTGATAATTTCAACTATAAAGCTGAAAATAAAAGAGTTTCATGCTATTTCTTTATCTTTGGCAAAAGGTTATCCTGCACCCGACAAAAAAAATCGCGACGATTCTTTCGGGTTCGGAATCCTCGAAAAAGAACTTTACAAAATTGTCAAGGATATTTCTAAATTACATATCGACCTAATTAAAATGATGGACGAACAATACGTTGGAAACTACACATACGCTGTCAACCTTGACAATCACGATGGCATCTACAAAGAAATTGCTCTACATATAAATTCGATGATTGACCGCAATAACGAAATCCGCAAAACCGTTTTAATTTATTTTCAATCTATAATTGACGGCGATTTTAATGCCGCTCCAGGTTACACTTTCACGGGCGAAGAAACTTTTGTCAACGGTATTTTATCGGATATGAAAAACAGCATATTGAGTATATCCGATGCGATAAACGAGATTGTGCAAGCCGTACAAAAAGGCGATGTTGACTATCGAATAGATTTATCTCGGTACAAAGGCGAATGGATAACCGTTATAACCGACATGAACCAAATTTTGGACACAATAAACACGCCAATAACCGAAATGCGCGATGTTTTGGACAATTTTAACGTTGGACAACTTGACGTTCGCGTTAAGGGCGAATATTCTGGAATTTTCGCCGATATTAAAACCGACATAAATCAGCTAACCGAAGGGCTTGGCGTTTACGTGAAACGTATTGTCCATAGCTTAGAAACGGTATCAAACGGCAATTTAACCTATCGAACCGACCAAAAATTTAGGGGAGATTTTGAAGAAATAAACGTTGCAATAAATAACGTAACGTCAACCTTGCAAAAAACGTTGACAAACATTGTGCAATCGTCCAACCAAATTTGGACAGGCGCAACAGATATTTCCCAAAACACAACAAACTTGGCAAGCGTTGCAAACGAGCAAGTGCAATCCGTTGCCGACCTGGAAAGTCAACTAGAAACGGTCAACAAGCAAACAAGCACAAACTCGGAAAACGCGCGCAACGCAAATTCAATATCGAACGAATCATCGCAAAACGCAACAAAAGGCAATCAATCCATGAAAGAATTGCTTGCCGCAATGAAAAAAATCAATGAATCTAGCAACAATATTTCTAGCATAATAAAAGTTATACAGGATATTGCGTTTCAAACAAATTTGTTGGCATTAAACGCAAGCGTTGAGGCCGCCAGAGCAGGCGAATATGGTCGCGGATTTAGCGTAGTTGCCGAAGAAGTTGGCTCGCTGGCAAAACAAAGCCAAACCGCCGCAATAGAAACAACTGGCTTAATCGAAGATTCACTAAACAGCATAGAAACGGGAAATACAATAGCAGATACAGCATCGCAAGCATTAGACCAAATGGTTTTAAGTGTTGACAATGTACTCGTGGCAATAGATAACATTTCGGTTTCCTCGAAAAATCAAGCTGATTCCATCGCAGAAATTAGCACAGGGCTTGACAAAATTTCGGCAACCGTAAAAGACAACCAAATGGTGCTTGACAAAACTACGAAAACCGCTCATTCTCTAAATCAACAAGCGGATATGCTAAAAGAATTTGTGGGTTATTTTACGATATAATTACCGATGTATTCATAATAATGCTGATATATTCAAATTTTTGATGTTTCGTATGGGCGGATAATATCCACCCATACGTTTATGATAATCGTCAAATTACAAAAAATGCGGGTCAAGGGCGCTGTTCTTTTGTCCACTGGACAAAATTCAGCCTTGCGGGTTTGAGTAATGCCCGAGGTTTTGCATTTCGAAAGGAAAAATATGTACACAAGAACCGAAACAAAAGTTATAAAAATAGGCAAAGTCGCAATCGGCGGGGGAAATCCCATTGCTATACAGTCAATGACAACCACAGATACAGCCGATATTACGGCAACGGTATCTCAAATACAAGCGTTGACTGAAGTCGGTTGCGAAATTGTGCGAGTTGCTGTGCCGAATGCGGCGGCGGCAGCGGCGATAAAGCAAATAAAACAAGCTGTGAAAATTCCAGTTGTTGCCGATATTCATTTTGACCATTCGCTGGCAGTACAGGCAATAGCCAACGGAGCGGACAAAATTCGCATAAATCCAGGAAACATCGGCGATAAATCCCGTGTAATGGAAGTTGTGAAAGCCGCCAAAAGTAACGGCGTTCCCATAAGAATCGGCGTAAATGGCGGCTCTCTTGAAAAAGATTTGTTGGCAAAACACGGCGAAATTACAGCCGCCGCAATTTACGAAAGCGCCTTGCGGCATATCCAAATTTTGGAGGATTGCCAATTTGACGATATTATTTTGGCGGTAAAATCCTCTGATGTACCCTTGACAATAGCGGCTTATAAACTTATCTGCGAAAAATTCCGCTATCCAACTCATATTGGCATAACCGAAGCGGGTTCGCCGTATCGCGGTACAATAAAATCGGCGGTCGGCATTGGCGCATTGCTCGCCATCGGCTTGGGAGACACTTTGCGCGTTTCGCTAACAGGCAATCCTTTGGAAGAAATTAAGGTTGCCAAAGAAATATTGCAAGCGTTAAATTTACGCAAATTTAGCCCCGAAATTATATCTTGTCCAACTTGCGGACGTTGCGATGTCAACCTACTAAAATATGTGCAACAAGTGGAAGAATTTTGCAACACAATAAAAACGCCGATTTCTGTTGCGGTAATGGGATGCGTTGTCAATGGACCTGGCGAAGCAAAATCGGCAGATTTTGGCATAGCGTTCGCTGGAAGAAACGCCGAATCCACCGCAAAAAAAGGGGTTATCTTCCGCAAAGGGGAAATCCTAAAAACGGTTGACGAAGATAAATTAGCGGATTCTTTAATACAAATTATTCAAGAATCGTTATAATGCGAATCCGCATTTGAAAATTTGCGGTTCACAAAACCGTAGGGGCGAACGTCCTCGTTCGCCCGTTATCGCCAATCCAACGGATGAACAATCCGCCCATACAGCAAGCATCCAAAATTGGCATTTATCACAACAAAACAAGGAGTTATTTTATGACAAACACAGAGTTAGTAAAATTGGCAATACAAGCCCGCGAGAAATCGTATTCTCCGTACTCAAATTTTATGGTTGGGGCGGCTCTTTTGGCAAGCAGCGGCAAAGTTTATCAAGGTTGCAACATAGAAAATGCAGGATATACCGCCACTGTTTGTGCCGAACGCACCGCCTTTTTTAAGGCAAAATCGGAGGGCGAAACAAATTTTGTTGCTATTGCAGTAGCTGGCTGGCACAAAGAAACCCCAACCAATGCCGCCGCTTTTCCCTGCGGAGTTTGTAGGCAAGTAATGCGCGAATTTTGCGATCCGCTTACGTTCAAAATTATAGTAGCCAACAAAAACGCCGATTACACAGAACATACTTTGGAAGAAATTTTGCCAAATAGTTTTGGCCCGCAAAATTTGTAACTTTATAAGCTGAAAATTGCATTTAATAAAAATGTAGGGGCGGATATTATCCGCCCGCATTTTTATTAAATAGATTTACATAACAATCCCAAAATTTAATATCTACCAAAAGTAATCATATTAGGATATTTTTGTTTTAGTAAATAAAATTCAAAAGTTGGGTTGACAATTTCGTTGGCTAAATGTTCGGTATCGATAAATGTTAGCCGTTTAAGCAACAAAGATAAATGTTGCTTTATCCAAATATTGGGACATTTCCGCTTGTCGTATATGCAGGGTTTGCAATCGGTACATTGCATTATTTTTGTGCCTTTATCCCATATAGCAATCTTGTAATTTCGATATAATTTTGGTTCACAAAAAAGCGGTTGCAACTCGATGGTTTCCAACAATTCGTTAAACTTATTGTAAAAATTTATATTTTCGTCCAATGCGGAGTAATATGTTTCCGAGCCGCTTTGGCGAGGTTTGCTTGTGTAACCCAACTTTTGAGTTGCGTGATTTAGCACTTTTTGGAAGGTAGTAAAAAGTTCATCGTAAACCAGATTAGCATTTTTTAGGTTTATGTACCGCCAAAATATCTGGTGCAAATCGCTGTAACGTGTGTATTGTTGGGTTTCTTTTGCGAAAACATAACCGTCGGCAGTTTCTTCGCTGTCGGACGACTTTTCTTTTAGGGCTTTTTCGCTTAATAATATCACGTTCAAAATGTTCTCAATGTCGGTGTAACGCAAGTTAATGTTGACAAGACCTTTTCGCAAAATTTCCAAGCCTAAATTTCGAATCGTTTCCTCGGTAATTGGCGGCTCTTTTGGAATCGTAAAGTCTAGTGTGTTAATGTAATTGTAAAAGTCAACATCGTTTTTGCTGGTAATTTTGTTAAATATTTCCGATATTACATTTTCTCCCATTTGAGAAATTTGTGCAAATGTGTGCGATTTTGCCGTTTTATCGCATAATGTTGCGGGATTTCCTGTGCAAGTGCTTTCGAGAGCCATTGATATTAGGGTAGATTTTGTAATGTGCTTCGATATTTTTGCTCTTGCACCAAGATACAGCATTGCAAAGGTTTTGTGAGCCGTCGGCTTTAGATCCACTATGGTTTTGTCAAGCGTCTTTTTGTCGGTAATATTAGTTTGGGATTTATTGGCTAGATTCAAGGATTCAAACATTTCGCTTTCTAGCAACAGCAAATTTTGTGGCTCGTTGGCATCTTGCAAATTGTTCCAAAGTTCTTTATTCATAAGTAAACCCTTTCTTGTAAATAAAATTTGGGCGAATTTGCAACGGAAAATCCGCCCGTTGTGCTAAAAATTTTGGTACTTTTACAAAGTTGACTTAAAAAAATCTTCTAAAATTTTAACTTCTTCATCTGCGTTTGCGCCAGTTACTGCAAGGGTTACATTACTTTGATAGCTTATTCCTAAGCCCATAACAGCAAACAATTTTTTGGCATCGGCGGTGTTAGTTCCGCAAGAAATGCTTACGTCGCAAGTGAGTGATTTTGCCAGCTTTACAAACTCGCCGGCTGGTCGTGCGTGCATACCAATGGTATCAGTAATAGTATAGTCAAAAGTTCTCATGGATTTTTCCTCCTATAATTTAATAATTAAATTATAACACAAATTTTGCTTGACTAAAACAATAAGTTAAGATATAATATTTAGTGGTAAATTGTAATTGTTTTGCTCAGAGAGGAGCTAAAAATTTATGGAAAATTTTACATTTCATGCACGTACAGATTTTGTTTTTGGCAAAGATGCCGAGTTAAAAGTTGCGGATATGCTAAACAAATACGGTGCTAAAAAGGTTTTTGTTCACTATGGCGGCGGTTCGGTGGTAAAATCGGGATTGCTTGGTAGAATAGAAGATAAGCTAAAATCTGCCAATATTGCCTATGTTATGTTGGGCGGTGCGCAACCTAATCCCATAGATACGCTTGTTTACGAGGGAATAAAAATTTGTAAACAGGAAAAAGTTGACTTTATTTTGGCAGTCGGCGGCGGCAGTGCAATAGATTCTGCTAAAGCTATTGCCGTTGGTGCATTATATGACGGCGATTTTTGGGATTTCTTCAGCGGAAAGCCCATAGAACGTGCCTTGCCAGTTGCAACCGTTCTGACGATTCCAGCGGCGGGCAGCGAGGCATCCGATTCGATGGTTATTACCAAAACTGGAGATATTCCATTAAAACGTGGCTCGGGCAACCATCACGTTGTGCCTGTATTTTCGCTACTTAACCCAGAACTAAACTTTACATTACCAGCCTTTCAAACGGCTTGCGGCGTTGCCGATATGATGTCGCACGTAATGGAACGCTATTTTTCACGCTCGAAAGGTGTTGACGTAAGCGATCGCCTTTGCGAAGCAATTTTGTTGACCGCCATCGAAAACGCTCCAAAAGCAATAAAAAATCCCAATGATTACATTGCTAGAGCTAATCTTACGTGGGCAGGAACTATTGCGCACAACGGCACTTGCGGAGTTGGCCGCATAAGCGATTGGTCAACTCATGGATTAGAGCATGAACTTTCTGCACTTTACGATGTTGCTCATGGTGCAGGGCTTGCAACAATGTTTCCCGCCTGGATGAAATTTGTCTACGAAACTGATTTAGATTTATTTGTACAATTTGCAACCAGAGTTTGGGGCGTAGAAAACACTGGCGACAAAAAAACCGTTGCATTAAACGGAATTAAAGCACTAGAAAATTTTTGGTCGTCAATAGGTTTACCTGTAAACTTTGAACAATTAGGCGCAAAAAAAGAAGACATCGATACTTTGGTAAAAATGCTTCATATAAATAAAGGCGATAGTTTTGGTAATTTTGTCAAGCTAACAATGGACGATGCCAAAAAAATATACGAACTAGCTGTGTAAAAATTAGCACAAATCGAATTGACAATATAATGAATATACGGGCGACTGTTCTCTGCCAAGCAGGCGGGTTGGTCGTCCGTTTTATGTAAAAACCAAAAATTAAAACATATGGAGGTTTTTATGTCCCAAATAAAAGTAACAAATTTAACGTTTTCATACGAAGGAGATTGGCGCGAAATTTTTAAGAACGCCAGTTTTCAACTTGATACTGACTGGAAATTGGGCTTTTGCGGACGTAACGGCAGAGGAAAAACCACTTTTTTGAATTTGCTAATGGGCAAATTTGAATACAGCGGCACAATTTTAACAGACAAAATTTTTGAATATTTTCCGTTTTCGGTGGATATTTCGCAAAATACGCTTGATATTTTGCAAGCAATTTCGCCAAATGCCGAATTATGGCAGGTTCAAAAAGAGTTGTCAAAATTGGAAGTTGGCGAAAATGTCCTGTATCGTCCGTTTGCTACACTTTCGGAGGGCGAACGCACAAAAACAATGCTTGCAGGGCTTTTTTTGCGAGAAAATAATTTCCTGTTGATTGACGAACCCACAAACCACCTTGACAAAGCCGCTCGCGAAACTGTGGCAAAATATCTAAATACCAAAACTGGCTTTATTTTGGTTTCGCACGACAGAGCATTTTTGGACGGCTGCATTGACCATGTTTTATCGATAAACAGAGCAAATATCGAGGTTACCAAAGGCAATTTTAGTGCTTGGTTTCAACGCAAAAAAGAACAGGACGAGTTGGAACTTTCCCAAAATCGCAAGCTAAAAAAGGATATATCTCGGTTGGAGGAATCCGCCGCACGTGCCGCAAATTGGTCTGATAAAGTGGAAAAAAGCAAAATCGGCGCATACGACAAAGGGCACGTTGGACACATGGCGGCAAAAATGATGAAACGTGCCAAAAACACCGAAAATTTGCGAAACAAAGCGGTCGAGGAAAAATCCAAATTGCTGAAAAATATCGAAGCCGCAAATACCGAGCTGAAAATTTACCCTCTAAAGCACCACAACCGCCGATTGCTTACGCTAGAGGACGTTAGCATATCTTATGACAGCGTTTACGTTTGCAAAAATATCAACCTAACTTTGGAACACGGCGAACGTTTAGCAATAATCGGAGGAAACGGCACAGGAAAAAGTAGCATATTAAAGTTAATAAACAATTTTGACGAAAAATCAACTAAAATGGAATATAATGGCAAAATTTCGTTGGCTGGCGGATTAAAAATTTCGTATGTTGCACAAGATGCCACTTTTTTACAGGGAAAATTAAGCGATTACATCAGCCAATTTAGCCTTGACGAGCCACTGTTTAAGGCAATTTTACGCAAATTGGATTTCTCGCGGGATCAATTTGACAAGCCCATCGAAGAGTACAGTGCTGGACAGAAAAAAAAGCTAATGATTGCCAACAGCCTTACAACACAGGCGCATTTGTACATTTGGGACGAACCGCTAAATTACATCGATGTGCTTTCTCGAATACAAATAGAGGAACTTATTCAAAATTACAGTCCAACAATGCTGTTTGTCGAGCATGATGCAGATTTTTGCAAAAATGCCGCTACTAAAATTTTGCAGTTGGATGTTAATTAAATTTAGCCAATCTGCCAAAAAGGAGACTTCCAAATGCCTAAAATATTCCAACAATACCACAGCACAGCCAAAACCGCTCATACGAAAAAATACAAATCCCTCGAATTATTTGCAGGTGCAGGTGGATTAGCATTAGGACTTGAAAACGCTGGATTTTCCACCATTGGGCTTATCGAAATAGACAAATCCGCCAGCCAAACGCTAAAACACAATCGCCCAAAATGGAACGTCATCAACCAAGACATCACGGAAATATCCCAAAAAAATTTGTCCTGGATTTTCAATTTAGAACCTGGCGAATTGGATTTGCTTTCGGGCGGTTATCCTTGTCAAGCGTTCAGTTATGCGGGAACGAGAGGCGGTTTTGCCGATGTCCGCGGAACAATGTTCTATTATTATGCGGAATTTTTGCGGCAATTAAAGCCGAAAATGTTTTTGGCGGAAAACGTAAAAGGGTTGACAACGTTGGACGGCGGAAATACGCTTAAAACCATGATAAACGTATTTGAAGAAATGGGATATAATGTTCAACATGAAATTCTTAACGCTTGGGATTACGGAGTTGCTCAAAAACGCCAAAGAATAGTAATAATCGGCATTCGCAAGGATTTAGCAAATTGCATAAATTTTGAATATCCCAATCCGCAAGAATATAAGCCAGTTTTGCGAGATATATTAAAAGACGTGCCACAATCGGACGGAGCAAAATATTCCGAGGAAAAAGCCAAAATGTTCGCACTAGTTCCGCCAGGCGGATATTGGCGAGATTTGCCAGACGAACTTGCACGCAAATACATGAAAACCACGTATTTCATGGGCGGCGGAAGAACGGGCATAGCACGGCGGCTTTCGTGGGACGAACCTTGTCTAACGCTAACTTGTTCTCCTGCACAAAAACAAACCGACCGCTGCCATCCAGACGAAAATCGCCCTTTTACAGTCCGAGAATACGCAAGAATACAGTCTTTTCCCGACGATTGGGAATTTATCGGCTC
>JGI24700J35501_10929784_pt1 | contig 10187 bp, 6 predicted proteins | sample TergutTh196P1_FD_35501 | JGI IMG/M metagenome (IMG submission 35501) | reverse complement strand
TAAAGTGGTTTAATAAATAAGAATTTCAGTCTTTCAGGATAGTTACCTTAGGCAAGCACTTTGTTACATATATTTATTAAGGGAGTGATTATAAAAGGTTTACTTATTTTTATGATTTTTGTTGTAATCTCATCATGTCCACTGGAATTCTTACTCTTCAATGAATCTATTATTTTGTTTATTTCTTTTGTGGAGGTATAAGGCCAACTTGTATCTTTAAATGGCTGATTGAAATATTTAAATAAATTTCGTAATGGACTTACATCTTCTTCTTCTTTTGTTTTTTTAATTAATTCTTTTATAGCTAATACTCCCTGCTGTGTTTAAGATATAATCATTGAATTCATTTGCAATGCTTATTGGATTATGCACTATACGATTATTAATTCTTAATAATTTAATGTTATTCTTTTTTCTTTATGTATGATATTCCATGTGGTTTTCATTTTATTTTTTGACTTAGTAATAACTTCTTTATAATATTTTTTTTCACTTCATTTATAACTTTAGTTAATATTTTACAATAGTGCTTATAATATAACTTATGTTCAATATCAGTATTATCCCTTACCTTCAGATATAATTCTCTCTTTCAGATGCAAGAGGTTTTTATCCCTTTGGTTAACCAAGGTTTGGAAATTGTATTGGAGTTTTTTCGTTTCTTAATAAAGCAGGAATGAAAAATCCTTAAATATGTATTTAAAAATTTATTGAAAGAAATGTTGGCATCATCCGCCATAAAAATTTCTTCCCAATTTTCATGACTTAGTAGTAACTGAAATTCCAACATACTTTGATCATTGGTGTCCCTCTTTGTGGTAATATTATTTCTTTGTTTTGTAAGAACAGTATTTTCTATCACTAATATCTGTGCCTCGTGGTTGGAAAGCCCATTGATAAAGGGGTATATAGTAAAGCTTTTAGTCCTTGCTATGAATATGTTGTCAGTAGCAGTAGCGGATGCATTAGTTTTACGCGTAGGGAATGATACTGTTCCCATTAGGTTATAAGTTTGTAATAGGGTATCCAATTGTTGCCTTTTTTTTTAATATTTTCTAAATAATTAATATTTATATCACCACATATCACGAATTCAGTTTTATTGCTATACCATGTGTTCAAGACACTGTCTAGGTTCTTCAGAAAGTTCATAAAATTACCTAAGGGTGACCTGTAAATAGCTAATATGATTAATTTTATGGGAGTTATTTTTAACTTTACCCCACAAACCTCAATATCTTTCTCTTTGCAGTATTTATCAAGTAAAATAGAGAAGAATTCAAGATCTTCGTGAATAAAGATGCACACCCCTCCATTCTTGAACTCGTGTCTACAAAATTTGGATCCTAATTTAAAATGGTCTATGGGTAAATTATCTATTTCATAATCTTTCAGATGATGTTCGGTTAAACACGTTATATGAGGATAATCTGGAAAAAGGGAGTTTAATAACTCATCCACTTTTGATTTTAGTCCTCTAATATTTTGGTGGAATATTTTAAAAAGGTTTTTACTGTTAGTTTGCCTATCTGTATTTGTATCATTTTTAAAGCTCTATGTCTTATTCACCATAAAAAATCATTACCCTTTGTGCTTGGGGTTTTTTAATTTCTTGTGGAAGTTCTACGAGTCTGTATTATCTTCTCTACACTAGCACACTGGGTGTTATCTGTAATATCCTGTATTTGCTCAAAAATCACAGTTTTATCCTTATTAACACCTTCCCCCCCCCCATCGAGTCTCTATTATCTTATCTACACTATCAGACTGGGTATTATCTGTAATATCTTGTGTATGGTCAAAAATCACAGTTTTTTGCTTATTAACACCTTTTTTCCCCCATCACACTTTAGCTCCTGTGGTAGAATCACCGTATTATTAATTAGACTAAATCTTTCTTCATCATTCATGTCATTACTATTATCACCTGTTGTTTCATCTTCATCCTGGTTGAACCTTTCTTCACCATTATTATCTACACCACTTTGAGTTAACTTTATTATATCCTCATTGTTTCTGATGCCCTTGTTTCCTTGGTTGGAGTTCCTTCCATCAACTTCACTCTCATCTCCTTGGATCTCATACTTTTCACTCATTACTATACTTTGCTTTTGCTTATTACTTAGTATTGAGTATATCGTTTGAGTTATTTTATTTGTAAGCAGCAATTTACGTAGCTTATTGAAGTGTAGGCCATGCCGTGTGTGATATTTCCTGTCTTATCTCTATTAATGCTACCTGCTTGTGTTCTTTAGTAATTTCCATCAATTTTTTGTTATAGGATCTTATTCCCTTATTTACTTGCGAGTGATATGATAAATCATATCGGATTGGCACATTTGCTAGTTGTTTAACATGTATGTTGCCTTTTAACAAGTGTCCCACTTAGAAGGATTTCCCAAATCAGAATTGTGAAAATTTCATGATGTAACAAATTTTTCACCCATTTACTACTTTTACATTACAATCTGAAACAATTCTATATGTGTTTAGTTTGTTACTGACATACAGTGATGAAATAATGCTCTCAGTTTTAAAGCGTCATCTCCAAGGTCATTTCTAATATGTATCAGAGTTATAGGCAAATAGCAATGTCACTCTGTGGAATTGTGTGATTGGAAATAACATCACTTTCTGCCCGCTTTGCCACTGTTTCCACATTTGCATTTTGCACAGCTTGGTGCAACCTAATGGCCTGTGTGTAATGTATATTGTGAGTCATCACAGGGCTAATGGATCAATTTATGACTTTAACTATTAATTTCAATAGCTTGAAGTATCGTGTGTTCAGAATTTATATACCTTTTGTGTTCACTTCAAATTGCTTGTGTTTACAGCTTTTATCCTGTAGATTTACTAATTTTAAACACATGATCAGAATGGCTGCTGCATCTAAAACTGGCATAAAACATAACCTGTTCTCAATTCAAGAAACACTGGATATAGTAAAATCAGAGGATGCTACTTAAAATTTTCATTACAGAAAATCATTCATGCAATTTGCATTTCTGTGTAAACTGAAAGTATGAGACACAGTACATAGTTGTTCACAGATTATACATTTGTCAGCATTTTGCTTTCTGCGAGCACTATCAGCTTAAGCGTAACAAATTGGTACTGACATGGATTCAATCGATGTATCACATTTCTTCACAGCATAAAATTGCTTTGTATCACCACAGTCTCCTTTTTTTTTTGTACATCATCTGTCGTCTAAAATTAAAAATAGTGACATTTTGGAAGCTAGCTCTGCTTAGGTCTTCAAGTAAAGAGGCGCCTGTTTTTTAAAAAAATTTTAGATGTTGCTTAAAGTCAAAAAGAAGGAGATTGTGAGTTTTACACCATTGTCAAAGCTCTGTATCATTAAGTCTATTTGATGTATGTGCATAAATACTGAAACTTGACCATTACAGAAACATTAAGAATTGTTTCAGTTGGTTATTAGGGAAAACTGCGTATGTGAATTTGAACATACGTATTAGATACGGTACAGTGTACAGACTGTGTGACAGTATTCAGTAATATACCATCACTGTACACAAACTTACATGTCAGGTTCTCATTTATTCACAAATCCATTTCTTACATGATTTGGTATTGAAAGACTGTCTTTCAGGGAAAGAATATTAATAACTGTGCAGCAGTACTGAAGGATCCAGCCACATATTTATGTGTTCCAATCAAACAGTTTCAATATACCAGCTAAGTTATGTTGATTGAATTATGATGAAAGTAACTATAAGACTGGGAATGATTAAGAATTGCATAGTGTTCTGAGGCAGGGTGTTTGAAACATGATCTGTGGATCAGTGTGTTGTATGAATGCTTGAAACCAGCAGTTCTGCCGATGCGGTATTGTTGTTCTTGGAAGGTGGTCTTTTAAGGTAGGATGTGGATTCGTTAATAAATGGGGTGACATGTAATTTCGTGTTCACTGTTGGTGTATTATTGAATTTTGGAATATATGAATGTTCGAATCATCAAATGCAACATGCAGTGTTTAAGACAACATACTACATATTATAAATCTGTAAATATTTTTAAAACGTATTAATGAGAACATTAAAATGCAAATCAAGGCAAGAAATTTAATCCACGACTTCGGCAATTTCGAAAATCGTAGACGATCGAAGGATTCGTTACCGAAATTAAAGTCACACATAATCATTTGGAGTTACATATCGGTGAAAATTTTGTTCATTAATTGCAGTTGGATTCAAGCATGCGGAAGCCTGGCTAATGTATTTGTTTCATACTTTCAAGGTACACCACAAATATTCAATACACATGTACACTGAAAGTACTTGCCATTTTTAATGCCATGGTCTCTTAAATGGTTGCGTGTGTTCGTATCAAATGCGCAGGAAGGCGTGAGCGTTCTCCCACCATCCGGTATCCAGTCTTATTGGCGTAATCCTTGGTGTAGAAAATCACGGATGCCTAATATCCGAGGTCTTTTCGCGCCGGCCGGGTTAGTGACTGTGTGTGGTTAGTAGACGTATTTTTTCCACGGCGGTGCACGTGGAAGGTTTGAGGCGACAGGCAAATAATAACTGATTTGTATTAGCCATGGCTGATTATTTGATTTGTGGTGGTACTAGTTATGTTCCGGAGGACGGATTAACAGGTGCTCAGTTATTTGCTAACGGTGATGGTTTAACGTACAATGATTTCATTATTTTGCCTGGCTTCATTGATTTTACTGCAGAGGAAGTGGATCTCACATCTGCTCTCACAAAGCAGATAACGTTGAAAGCTCCGCTTGTTTCATCACCAATGGATACTGTCACTGAATCGGACATGGCCATAGCAATGGCATTGTGTGGAGGTATCGGTATGATACATCACAATTGCACACCAGAATATCAAGCCAACGAAGTGCATAAAGTGAAGAAGTATAAACAGGGCTTCATTCGAGACCCAGTTGTGCTGAGTCCTAAACATACTGTAAGTGACGTGTTTAACGTAAAGAAAGAGCATGGATTCTGTGGAATTCCAGTGACTGATAATGGGAAACTAGGTGGAAAATTAGTTGGCATTGTTACATCCCGAGATATAGACTTTTTAGATGAGGTAAAAGACAGCTGTCTGAAATTAGACGCTGTAATGACCAAGTTTGAAGATCTGGTAACAGCTTCGTCTAATGTGACACTTCAAGAAGCAAACAGCATTTTGGAGAAATCAAAGAAAGGGAAACTGCCCATTATTAATGATCGTGATGAATTAGTAGCACTGATAGCTCGTACAGATCTGCATAAGTCGCGCAACTACCCAAATGCATCAAAAGATGAGAATAAGCAACTTCTTGTAGGTGCAGCAATAGGTACTCGTGAGGGAGACAAACACAGACTTCAGCTGCTTTCACAGGCAGGTGTGGATGTGGTGCTACTCGATTCATCACAGGGTAACTCAATATATCAGATCAATATGATACGTTACATCAAGCAGACCTATCCAACATTGCAAGTGATCGGGGGTAATGTTGTGACAGCAGCCCAAGCCAAGAATCTGATTGATGCAGGAGTGGATGGTCTGCGAGTTGGAATGGGAAGTGGATCGATTTGTATTACTCAAGAGGTCATGGCAGTGGGACGTGCTCAGGGTACAGCAGTGTATCGTGTAGCAGAATATGCACGTCGTTTTGGTGTACCTGTAATTGCAGATGGCGGTATTCAGTCAGTAGGTCATGTGCTTAAAGCACTGTCTTTGGGTGCATCAACGGCGATGATGGGTTCTCTAGTGGCAGGCACATCAGAAGCCCCAGGGGAGTATTTTTTTTGTGATGGTGTTCGGGTGAAGAAGTACCGTGGTATGGGTAGTTTAGAAGCAATGTCCCGCAGAGACGCAAAGGGATCTGCAATGAATCGGTACTTTCATAATGAAAATGACAAGATGAAGGTTGCACAAGGTGTAAGTGGGTCCATTGTAGATAAGGGATCAGTGTTACGGTTCTTACCATATCTGCAGTGTGGTTTACGACATGGCTGTCAGGATATAGGTGCTCGCAGTTTATCAGCTCTTCGTTCCATGATGTATTCAGGAGAGCTGAAGTTTGAACGTAGGACCCAGTCAGCACAGATAGAAGGAAATGTGCATGGCCTGTTTTCATATGAAAAGCAATTGTTTTAAAAGTCATAGGACAGCAGTGGACCATCATTCAAATACTGGTCTTTAATTTATAACCTAAATATAGGGGTTTCATATCACATATTGTGATCATGCTTGTAAAATGGAGCAGATGCAGACTAGTTCAGTACTTAGGCTGGAATTACACAGCATTATACATGAACCTGGTAGATAGTGAATCTATTGTAACATCTTTCAGGATACTGCAGTTGTCATTGTGTTTTATTATTAATTTAGTTAACTCTGCAAATATTTTCTAAGCTATCATAAAAGATGAACATGGGGAGCTGGTTCCTATGCTAACAGGGGCCAATGAAGTGAACTGGTATGTGATAGTTTGGCATGTTGGTTTGTTGTTATCTGATCATTTAAGCTACTTTACACTAAGTCCTTGACTTGTATGGCTTTGAGTTATATGCATCTGTAGACTTTTTTTAAATATTAAATAGATAAGGCACTTTTGGCTAATGTGGTCATTATTACCAGATATACAGGCTGTATGTAGTCATAATATGGTATAAAATGTTTTCATACATTTGCGTTGTACATATTGTTGTGTTATATTTTGTGGTTATGTTTAAATGGCTTTCAGTACATTTTTCTTAATTTGTGTGTGTCAAAAGTGTATTGTATTTAAGCACTGTTGGACTTGCATGTGGTTTTCAACCTATAGGAAACCTGAATGAATTATTTATGTAAGTTGGGTGCTTACCATGCTTACAGACACTGTGGTTGTGTCCCATTGTGCTTGTTTAATCTATGGACACCATCATGTACATAGTTTGTCACAGTCTTTGAAGTGTTGTTTACTAACACAGCTACCAACTTACACTTCTGCAAATGCAGAGTGTGACATAGTAGTCTGTTGGTTTGTTGGGATTTGTGGCAGGATTATATGTGTATAATATACAGTAGTATGCCTTTTGAAGTGTATTGCTACAAGTTTGGTGCTTCACAAAGGCACACACACATGCAGACTCTACCGTTACGACATTACCTTGAAACACAGACCCAACAAATTCAATACAGAGGACACAAGTGATGAATTTTTTTTTATTGGTGTTCTGCTGCATGTGTTGGCTGTGTGTAAGCTGTTACCAGGCAACCCATTCATCATGTAAATTAGTACTGATCATGCAGTGTTAGATATCTTGTAGTAACTGGAATCCAAGTTTTACAAGTCAGTCTGTATAAATTCTTTAAAACGGTTTATAATATAAATTGCATTGTAAAAAGTATGAGCTGTAATGATAAAATGTTATAATTCCCCATTGTCATTTGTTTACACATTTAGATTTTCTGCATCACTCTATTTATATTGTGTATTGTCCTATGTTCGTCATTATATCATTTCACTTCTTTTAGGTTCATTTTGAATGAGTGCATTACTCCATGATTGCTGAGGTGTATTTTCTTTTTTTTGTCAGTCAATTACACTCATTATTGTGTTTTTGATTAATTGTGGATGCAGTTGTAGGTCCTTTATTACTCTGTGTGTGCTACTATTTATGATATTTTAACTTCCAGTATTTCCATTCATTATGAAGGTGATGAGTTTAGGATGTTCTATTTTTGTCTTAGCTTAGTGCACAAGGCACACATTGCAATGCTAGGTGTGCTGATCAGAATGCCTTGTATAGCCGAAACATGTGACATAAATCACCCCAAAGAGACATTGTGATTATTGTGCCAAGATAATACTAATTTTCATCAAGAATGTATAGCCTGATAGCTGATGTTTAGCTGTAGCATGTCGCTGTGGATGCCATTAAGGCACTTAGGAGTATTAGAGATATAGAAGCACCTTAGCATGAGATCAAGGTAGAGCAGTCAGCCTTGGCTGCTTAATGTCTGGGGAAAGAACCTTTTACCCATTAAATAGGAGGCTCGGTGGACCCCAAAGCTGGTCTGGATGTTCTGGAATAGAGAGAAATCTCTTGTCTGTCAGGAATCTTGTGCTGCATATTCCAGCCCATAGCCTAGACACCATACCAATTATGCTGTCTGGGATCCTAGCAAAATAAGAGTACTACGGAGCTTTCATATCTCAGACATTCATTGATAAGGCTTTAGGCTCTGAGTTGTCATTTTCAAAAGTTGTCTGGTATTGCAGCACAGTTCTTGTTCTCTTGTGTGTCCATGAACTTGAGAAATGGATTGTTTTCTGCCTTTCATTTCTTCCTGGACATTTATTTGATGAGTTGCATTTTGTAATCTGCTCTCAGTTGTACACATTTAGTGAGGCCATGACATGTCTTTGAGTTGCTTTGATAACACAGTATTTGTGTGATAAGTAACATTGCGAATGCTGTTGAGCGGTTGACTCATATGAGTGTACCCATCATCTTGAAGGGTGCCGTAAGCAACCCAGCAGTTTTTACTATAGTAGTTCCACTCTTTGATGATGCATACTACAATTTCTGCTGTTTTGACATGAACATCAACCATGAATGTTTTTCCACTTACACTTTCTGATTCCCCACAGTCCACTATCTTTACACATGCTTATTTTTATGGTACTTTATTTGTCTCAATTTGCTTCCTATTTTAATTTTTATTATGTACACTCTATAAGGGGGAAAGCAATGGCAAACTACCCCCTAAGAACTTGCCCAGGATGCAGCATATTGGAGCCATACTAGTCGCCGGACTGGGCTCTGGTTCCTGCCAAACCGGCCCAAGGGCTGAATACCCAATATTATTATTATAATACACTCTATAAGGACCAGTAAAACTGCTCTGCAGAATTAAAACCAGTCGGTTTGTTTTTATACCTGATATTGTTTTTCTGTGGCATGAGATAGGACTGTTTCAGCGTTGTTACTTTAGTTGGTGGGGAACGATGATTGAGGGTCTTGTGTTTATACATCATTGTTTCTTCATTTTGTACACTACCAGTGATATTGTCAGTTTTGCTTTCATACCTGCATGATCTCATGTTGTTACACTTTGAGCAGGTCATGTCACTTTTCAACAGTCCACCCTCATGTAGGAATGTCAGTACTTGCTCATGGTTTTGAAATATGTAAGCATAGAGTAGCCTTGTTCATATACCATCCTGTGCAACACAATTCTGCACCAGAGCATTTCTTGGTCTGCTCACACATAAGCATTCAAACCCAAACCAAACCTTGGATACTACACAGTCACTGTAGTGTATTACTTTTTCTGTTACATGCATGTGTGTTGGCAATACTGGCTTGGTCTTGAGTGACTGGCATCCCATGTGGCACTAATTGTCAGTAGCAGGATGAGAGCAATGGAGGCCCCAAGGCATGTGTCATGATTACATATGCATATTCAGTAATGTTATGTCTATTAAAGACATAGTAGTAGGTGCAGTACTTAGTGAATGCAGAATTGTAAACAGTTAGGTGTATTAAGAAAGTGTGGTAAAGTGTTATGTGTTAATGTGATTCTTTGTATAGGTGTAGCTATTGTATAGTTTGAGAAGTATTTTTTTGACAGAGAATGGGAGTGTAAATGGACCTAGTAAAGATCTGAACACTGGTTTTGTCATAGTTTTGTGCTAATGATGCATTTGATAACATTTCATTATGGAATTAGTTTTTACATCAGTTTTTAATATTTTTTTTGACTAGTCAGCATGGTAATTTTCATCGTAAAACCTCACTGGTTATGTTTGCCAATAACTTACTGTGTTCTGAGTGTTCACCACTGTTCACATCACTGGTATGTGTGTGTGTGTGTGTGTGTTGCTGCATGTTATGCTATGGCTGTACCATTATCAGAGGAGTTTATAGGTTGTATAGTAGCAGTGCATTAAAACATGCAGCTGTTGTGTGAGAGTACATAAATTAAGATGCTAAAATTTCCATGCATTTTCTGAATATCAGAATGTATAATTATTAAACTTTAAAATGTTAAAAGTCTGCTTATCAACTAAACTGGAATACCATATTTTTCAATAGATAATGCATGCATCTATACAAAAAAGGTCTATATTCGTAAAAAATGAACATGTGCGGTATACATTAGAAAGGTATGAGAGGTAAACTTCATTAAATACAAAAAATGTATACCTACCTTTCAAGCAATTG
>JGI24700J35501_10929786_pt1 | contig 10189 bp, 9 predicted proteins | sample TergutTh196P1_FD_35501 | JGI IMG/M metagenome (IMG submission 35501) | reverse complement strand
ATCCTCTGTAAATATAAGGAACTGTTAACTTCTGTTGATGATGTTTTCTTGGATTGTTTTAGACAGTGCAAAATATTATCTGAAAATTAAATATGATGAATAACATAATACAAAAATGCATCACTACACTGTAATTAATACATGCAAAATGGGGGGTATAATGTAAAAAATTCTTACATTCCAAGGTGCCTGTCCATTTGTTTATGTGTAAAATGTTTTTGTGTAAATATCAAACTTTGAAATTAGAAATAACAACCTGGGATTAAAGATCCCAAGTAACCAATATGAAAACTGATGACATGTTTACACTATGGTAATGTTGCAAAACTTACATGTTGTTGTAGAATAATGTTACACAAATAGCAAAATGCATCTGCACCATGCACAAGCTAGAGTAGGAAAGTTTTATGATTGAAGGTGATCATCATAAGAATCGAATAATATGGCCTTGAAAACAGTGTTACGTTGAATCATGTACTGATCACTGAGCTGGTGGTTGTTCTTAGTTTCTCTATGAATACAAAATGTTTCAACGGTTCTGAGACATGATCCCTTTGTTGCAGTACACAAAACTTCCATGGTGTTATTGACTGCACCAATGTCATGTTGATTTTCAAGTAAATGCTGAGAGAATCTTGAATTATAGTTGTTGTTACAAAATGCATGTACATGATTTGTTGAAAAATTTCTCCAAATTGATGCACCATGTCATTCAGTACATTCAGAACAGGCTAGGTGGTAAACATTTGAATTCAGACACTTACTATTATGAGGTGGATTGGGTTTCTTGGTTGTTTTCCAGCAGAAGTATTAGTTAGGAAAGCTACTTTTAATTTAGTATGTTTAAATAGTTTAGTGATGAATTCAGTCTCTCTACCAGTGTAGGTGAACTTTACCAATTTTCCTGTTTCTTTTTCTTGTTTGGAGGTCATTGGATTATCAAGATTCATTTGTCTTTTTCTACTTTATTTATTAGGTAAAGCCATTATCTATTTAGGAAATATCTCACAGCGGCTTGTTTATGTTCCAGTGAGTGGCATAAATCTGTCCATATAATCGTGCTGGAGGTGGGTGGTTTTCTTTGTGTATACCAATTCCAAGAGAATTTGAACTGTTAGTTACTATGATGTCTAGAACGTTGATCCTACTGCCAAGTTCTTGTTTCAAAGGAATCATCAGTTTTGGACTGATGTTAAAATTTTTAAGAACACTAATTATGTTGGATATAATGTTACCACAGATAACAAGAATATCACCTATGTATATGAAATTGCCCAGAACTTTGTGTTTCATTAGAACCTACGTAAAGTTATTAACTTTGCAACACTGTAAATACCTGAAACAATGTGGGAGTGGGAGATCCCTTCACTTTAGATGTAGAAATTACTATGGTAGGAGAAATAGTTGTGTTTGAGAAGAATCCTGTATAAATCTTAATTCTTTCCCTGCTATGTCATTACAGGAAGTATTAAATTGTTATCCAACATTCTGATTAGTTCCTCTGTAGGGATATTAGTGTATATATTCTTAATATCAAATTAAACTAAGTGGGTATCTTTTTTTTGGCGTGATAGCCCCCTAGTGGGCCTTGGCCTATACCACACACAAAAACACACCACAGTCAGTAGGACTCCTCTGGATGAGCCATCAGCTCGTCACAGAGACCTCTACCTGACAACACACAACACTCACAACAGACAGACATCCATGCCTCTAGTGGGATTCGAACCCACGATCTCAGCGGGTGAGCAACCGTAGACCTACGCCTTAGACCGCACGGCCACTAGGACCGGCAATTGGGTATCTTAATTAATTGAAATGTTACTTCAATCCTGAATAAATTCTACTGTACTTTTAACACGGAAGGCATCTGCAAGTTTTATATATTGTAACAGCTTTTTGTACCAAACTGAGCTAATTTTCATCCTAGGGCATTTTGCCAATTCACCAGCAGTCTGATGGGGGAATCCATTTTATATATTTAACAGGACCTCCTACAGTTTAGACAGACGGATTCATAATTATAAACTTTCATCTTTGTTTTTTTTAAAGTTAACATCCTGTTGCATGTCATACTATAAAGAATAACTAAACAAACAAATGTCGAACGCAACAAAAATTTTCATAACATCATTATATTATAAAAAATTTTATTCATTTAGTTGTCTGTCTTACAATGGTCCAAAGCCTCTTCCAAAGTGAGCTCTCCACATAGTGTGATCTAGAGCTTCCTCCTTCAAATGAGAGTATCCTCTCCTTTCCTTAAGTTCATCTGGTAGCTTCCTATGTCTTTTTCCTCATATTCCTGCCACTTCTATCCCCCCTTTTACCTTTCCTTCAATAACCTGTTGTACAAGGCAGTTTCTACGCAAAATGTGACCAATCTAGTTAGCCTCCCGTTTACTTATTTCATTCCTCTGCTAACTGACTCTATGTAATACTTCCTCATTTCTCACATGACTGGTCCAACTGATCTTCTCCATCCTTCTTCAGCACCACATTTCAAAACCTTCCTGGTGTTTCTGATCTACTGCCCAAAGCGTCCAAGTTTCAGTTTATATCATAAAAAAAAATTTGTTGTGTTTGACATCCATTTGTTTAGTCATTCCATTTTTGTTCTTTATTTGTAAGAGATGTCTTGGTATTTAGAAAATGTATGATGTATTTATGAAATGCATTTGTAGGATCTGTATTTAAAACCATGAATTCATTAGTGTTTAAGAAACCACTAATTCTGTCATAACATTCTTATTTATTACAACAGCTTTAAACTTTATTTTCCTTTTTACTGTCAACAATACAGTAATTGAAAGGCAGGTCTCCCTACCAAAACCACGTTAGTTGGACATTAGAAGTTAATAATTTTAAACATGTTTCAATAGATGTGCCAAATTGTTAAAATGGTAACACAGAAAAACAAAAGTAACCTAAATTTGCAGCAGTTGAATTTTAATTTTTAAACAATTTAATTTCATAATAAAGATTTTAATTACCATACTTAAACATGTACATACATTTTAAATTAAAACTGTACATATGTATCTTCTTTTTTGAGCTGAGACATCCTGTTGTGCTATCATACAAATGTTATGTAAACAAACAGTCAACACAACTAAGTATAAAGCATTTAATGCCACACGTTTCGACCTTTAAAAGGTCATCATCAGTAATGATGATCTTTTAAAGGTCAAAACATGTTGCTGAAATTTCTGTCCATCAAGCAGCCATTTTATGGACTATGCATGTGTTTTACCTATATTCTATTTAACTCCTACAGTTGAAAAATTTACCTTCTCCAATTCTTCCTCTGTTAATTCTGATTGTTTGTTGTGGTTATTTGTACTGGACATTCCATCCACCAATCTGTCAATCTTTACAAATATGTCACGTGCTCCTACATCAGACACATCCTCATCCTCTGAGCTCTCAGATGGAGGGTCATTAATCCACATGTCAAGATCCAGACTAAAGAACAGAGCATAGAGCAAATTTTGATCAATTTTCTGATGCAATTAAACAAGGGACTTCTACAAAGTTTAACCTTTCTGATGCCTGTGACACATTTACAGTATGTGGCAACCACTTCTCTCTTGCTTTTACTGTGAACTTATGTTTGGCAACAGACACTGCAGTATAGTAGGATATCAACTATTCTTTCCCTACTCAGTCTTGATGTAAAGTCTAGAAAAAAATTATGTGACTATCACTGTGGAAATTTAATGCACTGCAGCTACATATTTTGTATTTGTAAAAAAACACTGAACTTGAAAGACACATATTACAATGTGACCAGTAAGATGTACGAGGGTCACTCCGAAAGTAATGCCTCCTATTTTATTATGTTGGCCCACGATGTCAGAGGAGGATGTTGGTGATATGGTAATATAGGTTGAACCTTCCCGCCAATATTCTGTTAAATTTTGTTGCCGTGCGACAGATGAGAGCAGAGGGGCAGTCTGAAAAAACGGCGTCTGACATGGAAGTGTGTATGAAGCAAAGGTGTGTAATTGAATTCCTCCATGTGGAAAAAACTGCACCCAGTGACATTCATCGACATTTGCCGAATGTTTACGGAGACCAAACAGTGGATGTTAGCAAAGTGAGGCGGTGGGTGGTGTGTTTCAGCAGTGGTGACAGTGACGTGAAAGACAAGCCACCTTCCAGATGGCCATGCACAGCTGTCACACCACGAAATGAAGAGCGTCTCAATCAGCTCATCTGCGCGAATCGGCGGGTTACAGCTAGGGAACTGTGCATGGAGCTGAATATCGGCTTCAGGGCAATGGAAATGATGGTGATGTTGGAATATCACAAAGTTTACGCCAGGTGGGTCCCATGAATGCTCACACAGGAACATAAAGAACACCGTATACAAGTTTGTCAGGACCTATTGAACCAATACGAGGCTGAAGGTGACAGTTTCCTGGATCTCATCATCACCGGTGTCGAAACGTGGTGTCACCACTACGAGCCTGAGTCAAAACGGCAGTCCATGGAGTGGCGACATGTGAATTCCCCATCGAAGAAAAAGTTCAAGACGCTGCCCTCAGCAGGTAAAGTGACGTGCATAGGATAGGAAAGGGGTGATCCTTCTGGATTTCCTTGAACCCGGACAAACCATCAAATCTGACCGCTACATTGCGACGCTGACTAAGCTGAAGGCTCGAATTTCCAGAGTCAGGCAAGAGAAGAAGACAACCTTTCTATTGCAACACGATAACGCCAGGCCCCATACCAGTTAGAAGACCGTGGAGCACACTGTCAGTCTTGGCTGGACTGTTGTACCACACCCACCGTATAGTCCAGATTTGGCACCTTCTAACTTCCATCTGTTTGGGCCCACGAAAGATGGACTGCGTGGGCAACATTTTCCTAGTAACGACACCGTCGTACAAGCTGTGAAACAGTGGGCCACCTCCGCTAGTGCAGATTTTTACGAGCGCGGCATGCAGGCTCTTGTTCATCGCTGGCTAAAGTGCAAAGCCAATGGTGGTGACTAAGTCGAAAAATAGTGTTTTGTAGCTAAGAATTTGCTCTATCAAATAGAGTTATTGTACTCTTTGTATCTATTATAGTTTCCATGGAAATAAATAGGAGGCATTACTTTCGGAGCGGCCTTCGTAATACACCCTCTGGAATTGAATTTAACATCTTTTGATGATCAAAGTGCACAAAACACTGCACATGCCCCACACTCCCCTTGTTATACAGTGTTACAAGCCACTTCCTTTGTAGGCCATCATCCAGGGATCCACAGTCATCCTTGAACCTGCAGTTCCATCAAACACTGTCTAAGAGCACATCACTGTACACTGTCTAAAAGCATCTACACCCTTCTAGATACCAGGTTTTCAAATCACTGGCAAATCAATTGCTAGTGCAGAGTTCAAGAGGATTAATCTTGCCACCATGAAACCTTCCAGAAACTGTGCTCTCCTCTGGTATGTGTCACACCTGTCTGTCTATTGACAACTGAATATTTCCAAAACATATAGGGGTATACAGTTTAAACCAGTTCCAGTGTACCTGTCACAGCGTTGATCTCTTCGTTTGACAAGAAATTCTCAAAATTATCAGTCAAAGATACAATAATTTGACTTACCCTTCTGGAACCTGGACTTTCTTTTGAGCTTTAGGAGCCACAGGATTCAGTTCTCCAACAAACAAGGCCGCCATCTCCGCAGCTAAACCAAATTCACCTTTGTTCAGTTGTTTCTGTAGATAACGCAATAGTTGCAAAGCTGAGCTGGCTCTTTCTTGAACTTCAAGATCTGCGCTTGACACAAACTGTGGCAAATTCTCTGCTATCATATCACACAACTGTAAAATGAATCATATTGAAACCATATAGAATGTCAAACCAACTAACACCAAGAATTATATTACTCTTAAAAAAAACAAGTATTACTACAAGGTGTGGCTATTAAATAACCTGACTGTGTGCAGTCCTGACCTTGATTCACTGAAGTAAATGTGTATTAGTTATCGCCAAACCTTCTCCAGTAGTATGCCAAACTATGCCTGCTTATAACACATAATGAAGCATCAAATTATAATTATGTAAATGATTTCTTAACTTGCCACAATCACACTTCATGATAAAACTGAGCACTGAGTGAACATCAAATTTAAAGAGAAACTTAAAAAAAAAAACCACTGAAACCTTTGATCTGTTATGTGAGGCATAAAAAGGAGATCTCTATTAAAAGTTTGTGTGTTTGATTGACTGAAGAGCTTTTGAAAAGGAAGAGAGGATGTCAAAGATGATAAACAGCCTGGAAACCCAGTAACAACAAAAACTGAAGAACTGTAAAGAAGGTGATGGCCCTTGTGAAAACAGACCATTATTTAGGCAACAAAATTCACATCTAAACAAATTAAAGAGGAAAGATAAGAAAAAAAAACAATTTGGATTTGTGGAGTTGCAGTTGACTTTGGCACTATGACAATGCATTTGTGCACAATGTGATTCTGGTTGGCGGCATTTTAGCTAAGAAACAAGTACCAACACTTTAACATGGTCAGTACATACATCTTGCCCCATCAGACACAACTTAAAAGTTCACTGATATGAATCCATGAACACATCTATAAGAAATCACAACATACCAATGCACAAAGCATGTTCATGTACAATACTTTTCACAGCACAGATCACACAGTAGTAGCTTCCAAAGCCACAGTTTACAGCATAATTCTAAAATTTCAAGTGATATTATCACTGTTACACACAGAAGAAAACTAAAAATGAAATGTACTAACCAAAGAACAAACTGATGTAATGATGTCTGAAAAGAAACAAACCCGAACATGTTATGTCTGTTGGTTCTTCAATCTAAATAAGAATGATTTAGTGCATGATCACCTTATTCAGCCTCTCAATGTCTTGCTGTTCCTCAGTGCGAGTGAGAATATGAGTGAAGAGTTTGAGAATATTCTGCACATAAACAGCTTGAATATGTCCTGGTAATGCAAATACACGTCCACGCAACATGGCTTCAAGTGTTGATTGGGGGTCTGTCAGGTATCTGGACATAGAAATAAGAAATCTCAAAACACATTTAAAACACTCATGAAAGTCCAAAAGAAAGCATGCTCAACTAAGAGAAAGTAATTCCCATAATTCTGCCAATTAAACATTATGTTTTTATATTCCATCATAAGGCAGCGCAGCTGAATAATGTATAGGGACAGTTTAAATATGCGTTTGTGCAAATACAACATTTGGTTCTCCTTACATTAACCCAGTAAGTGCTACAGGGATTTAATTTCTAGAAGTTACACAGAAATGATTGCTAATTTTAATTATGTAATAAAAAATAAATTCCCACTGACTTCCCCCAGCTGCTAGATATAAGGATTTAGTATGTAAAATGCTGAAATGTTGTTACCTTCATGAACATTTACTGACATTTAACTCTATCAGTAAACTTACTGAGAAAATTCTCCACTTATCCATGCTGCTGCATATAGAACCTGTGACATTGTAGAACTCTGAACTGTTAATAAATGTGCATTGTCTATAAGCAGAGCCATTTGTTGGACAGCAAACTCCCTGATAGCTTGCACCCGTGTTGCAACATCAAGCATTTGACAGGCCACAAGTGACCCATGCTGACTACCCTCCATGCGTGTTAATTCAACCAACACACTCACATACCTGCAAAAGATAATGTGTACTATTTTTTATAATTATCTCACTATAAGCAATTACATAACTGTAAACATTTAGTAAAAGATTCTCCTATGGTCTTTCAAACCCAGTTTCACAAGTCAACACCAGACAAGCCTTCATGCTTTTGTTCCTGCAAATGAAGTAAGGCTCTATAAACCGGCCTCTCACTCCAAGGACTGTGAATGGTAAAACCTGTAAAAATACCACCATACATAATGTTACATAATTCACTCAGAATAAAGTGGAACCAAATTTTAATTCTCTAAGAGGCAGTACTTTTCTTACAGGTACCAGTATAAAGACTGTCACAACAGAAAACACATATTTCTTACAGGTCTCAGTATAAACACCGTCGTCACAGATAACAGATAGTTCTTACAAGACACAGTATAAGTATAAACAATGTCACCACAGATATTCCTTACGGGCCCCAGTATAAAGACACATATTTCTTACAAGTCCCAGTATAAACACTATCACTACAGACAACAGATACTTCCTACAGGCTCCAGTATACATTATCATCTCTATAGATACCAGATATTTCTTACATGACCCAGTGTAAACATTGACACTACAGATAACAGATATTCCTTACAGGACCCAGTACAAACAATGTCACTCCATAGAAAAGACATTTCTTACTGGGCCCAGTATAAACATTATCACTACACATAACAGATATTTATTTTTATATTTTGTGAATAAGAAAGACTTTAAATGCAGACAATACAGCCAGCTAACAGCAGAATATCAATGTCTGAGTTTCTCTACTTAGCATCGTCTATAATTCTTTGCTCATCGTTATTTGTTCTAGATGAGATGTTGCATTACTATCATACAGGTGGTAACATGTGTTCATGACAATGAAGTTTAAAATTAATGGGAAATGGGAAGGAACCTATACTCAGTACGAAGCGTCTAATAGGGTTCCACAGTAGTGTCAACTTGTGTCACCAGTTTCAGGACAAAAACCACACCTCAGTGTCATGGTTAAAATGCAGTCATTCATGTTTTATATTCAATCACAGGTTCAAATCTCAGCCAAAGACTGCACAATCAATGCCTCTGGTAAAATGCTAGAAAAGTACCACATTCTTTCTGCATCCCTATAAACTCATAATTCAGTCATCCTAAACCATTTAACACCCTGTATCAAATGCAGCTGCAACAGCACTATCCAATAAATATTCAAGTGTCATCAACACAAAGTCAGCCCTCCAGACAAAGGGTTAATACTCACCATTCAAAGTTTGTGATATACTGGTAGTTATTCTGGGAACAGATCTGAATAATTTTTGAAAGCAACTCATCTCTGTATGTTGTGCCTTCAGCTTTGTCCATATGCACCATTAGCTTCTTCACAATCTCCATTAGGTTCTTCTTGGACACCTGAAGCATAATAGGCACAACCTTCCATTCACACACAGAAAAGAACTGAGCCTGCTGACACCGACCACATACAAACACTTCCCTGGCACAATATTTTCTTTCTTGTTCTTGTACAGTTTATATGAAAACATTCTCCCCTCACTGCTATCATATAAATATAATTTGCTACCGCAAAGTTTGTGGTATGAATAATATCCATGTAACAGTCATATTGACTGAAACATTTAGTGTATGTCGGCCTTCACAATTTTTGGATGATGCATTAGGAAAAAAGCTTGCCATATATTTTGCTAAACAGATGGGCAGTTGCAAGAAATAGGAATGTCTTTATCATGAATTAGCTCTCAACACAGTCTTGATGATGGTAGTGGTAAAAATTAAAATTAAACAAAAAACTTACATTGCAATAACAAATTTAGTGGCTTTAGTAATTGAAAGGCCTAGGCAGCAACTTTCACCTTACTACAATGTCTGATACAGACTATGTCTGACAAAAGACACATGAAAGTTTCTTATCCTCCATGAAGCCACAATACTTTGAATGTTCTAGATATATACTTGCCATGCCATACAGGAGATCAAGAGCACGAAGACGGATTGACTCATCCTTGTCATCTAGACACTGCATGATGAGGTCTTTATGAGCCTGCACTGACTTTGGATGTGTCTTCAGTATCTTTGACATAGCCAGAAGTCCCAGGTACTTTACTGCAGGAAAATGTTAGAATTATCCTGTATCATATTGGATATTCATATTCCTCAAATTTTCCAAAACAGCAGGAAGAATTCTTGACTTAAATGCTGAGTTCTGCAGCATGTTACAATATACATTTATTTAATATATTTTCTAAGCTATAAAAATCAAATAAAAACTAATTTATTAAAATTAAACCCATTAACTCATGTACTAAGTTTAAAAGACTGGCTATTTAAATATTAGCTTCTCCAGCAGGGCTATGCACCACAGAACGAAGTATTCCAACAACATTTGGAACACAGTGTCAACTACAAGGCTTCTTTCCTGCAACCAAATTTATGAATTCCAGCAGCAAAACACTTACAATTCTGATCTGAGTCTTCAATAAGTATTCGCAGCTTCTGCACACAAAGCTAAAAAAAAAA
>JGI24700J35501_10929785_pt1 | contig 10189 bp, 7 predicted proteins | sample TergutTh196P1_FD_35501 | JGI IMG/M metagenome (IMG submission 35501) | reverse complement strand
TAGTTTACTCGCTGACTCCACAATAAACTCCGACTAACAGTCGATCAACTGATAAATAAGTTCCTCACATTTTACAGAACCTAATGCTTATTACCTTACTGACAAAACCCCGCTACTGCTCCTCTCCAGAGCGAAAGAAATCGGGACCATTTGAGTTAAAAATTTTTGAAAGATTATTTTAAAATTATCCTAGTATATATATCTAAGTTTTCCAAGCTGTTTCCAGGCTCCGGGTATTCGAATCAAAGTCATGAATAAAGTTCGCACATTCCTTACGCAGTCTAAGTGGCCATCTCATTTAATTTTCAAGAATGATCTTCCTATTATTGCTTCACATAAATTTTTATCTGTAAGGCCAGTACATACCTTGCTATGATTTAGCCTATTCCTTGACTATGACCTACTCTCACAGTATGATTACATCATAATGGCATGTTACCAAAAAGTCATTTTGACTTTTATGCCTTCTAATTTTACATGTGCTGCAAAATCACGCGTTCTAATGACTCATATCTAATCAGATTCGTAACGTAGAATGTGAAAGGTTTCTTCATTTCCTATTACATGCTGCACGATATTCTGTCTCATTTTACACTACCAAAAGTCAACTGAAAAAAAAAGTTAAGAAAATACGAGCTGTAGCACATCGTATGGAACGTAGATAACTATTAGTGTTCACATTCGTCAAATTTGAAAAATGTCACAGATACAAATTTGTATGTTTATTTCTTGCCTGTTAAACACAACATACGCCATGTTTTCAGAAATAGGTGCTGTTTTTTTAAGTTTGGTCTTTTTTCGAGATTTCTTACGTAATTATAGTGCGCACAATGATTCGTCGAACAAGGAAGTTCTTTTCATATTGCCTCGTAGTTCGTCTGTGTCACAAGAGATGGCAGCGCTTGAATCTGAAAGCGACACCTGTAGGAGATAACGCAACAGTGTGGATCATTCATATCGCTAAGGAAACAAGCAACAGGAAACACTAAGGAAATAAGACAAACGTGGATAAGGAATATCTGAAAAAATGTTTAGAAAAGTATCGCTAGTTCCAGAAATGCGATAATACGTCACACAGTTTGCAAATATTCCTATTATTTTACCTGTCATTCAGCGAATAAATGGTGAATGTGAACAGTCAGTTGTATTGTGCTTGTTTCGCTTTAGACGTTTCGTACTAATCTTATGAAAAACATTAGAATTTCTACCTATGATTAATTAGGATAAATTTATGCGATTTAACAAAGTTCCGTATTTGACAGACGAGAACAAAATTTATAAACTAAAAGAATAATGTAGCTAATAAGGTAAATTATATCTTTATCTGGTCGATAGCCAAAAATATTCCTCATAATTAAATCAGTTACAACAATACTATATCTGCGACACATATCTTAGGGGTTTCATCAAAACAAGACAGTATTCTAACAAACTGCCATAGATAAAAATAATTACAATATTTTTAACTTTCTTAAAATATTAAATAACAAACACATATACTACAAATTATATTCTATACTCGTTTACCTGAGAACATTGAATGATATATTCTATTTTTATTAGAACAAGAATAATCTACGAATAGAAAGTGTATATAAGGTTAGAATATAAAAACTTTCGCTGTACGAATAATGTACTACAAGTAGCATGGTCTACATATTGTTACAGAAACACGTACAGTAGAACTCAAGTGATCCGGACGCTAGTTATTAGGATCACAAATTGTCTGGATCTGCTTGGCCCCTCGGGGTAAACATTTTCTTACTGTAACTGTACTGTATAATTTATGGCTTAAATTTTTCCTAATTGTTAAATTCATATAAGTAATTATGTATTAATATTTTATTTATATGTAAATAGTTATGTAGCCTAAAATAGCCGTTTGTAGAAATTGTTTTCCACTTCAAACTGCCAATGTAACTTATTTTCAAAGAAAAATCCAATTACCCGGATTTTTTACGTATTCGGATGCTTCGCAGTCCCAATTATTCCGGATAAGTGGAGTTCTGCTGTATCATATTTATTGTACCATATTTTAGTATACTGGCATTAAGTAATGAAAGGCTGGAGATGGGTATTTGAATTTTTCCTGGGATATAAATTGTAAACTTAAACAAAGAGGAAGTTAAAGGTTTATTTTAAGTCAAAAATGACGAATATATATCATGCTAAACTTAGAGATTCAAAACGTCAGAATTAATGTGTGCATAATCCGTAATTAGGGAATAATTTGTGGAAAAAATAAAACAAAAATTATATATATTCATAGCCCTACCTATTTCCCGATTTATTTTGTTTGGTGGTTAGAATATTTCGTTTGGTGATAGTCTTTTTATATACATAAACAGTACTAATATTCCTCCATTTATGATTATAAATAAGATTTATGAAACTCAAAACCTTCTGTCGCTGTAGCCCATATAATAGGGTAACACATTCCATATTACCACATTCAAAATGTATCTTCATTTCCTAATTCATCATCATCATCAGCTCTACAGCCCTCTGTCGGCCTTGGCCTCCTCCATTTCCTAATTCACTCAGAAGAGTTTATGTCTTCACTGCAAAGACCAATCTGTTAGTCTTCTTTACTAAAATATTGGCAGTTTATTCTGAGTTCAATATAAAACCCGTAAGTAAACTGTGTTACCAAAATATAAATTTTCTGACCCGTTGTCTTTCCTGTGGAATGTCCACAGTAGTCAGCCTGTATTTCTGTCTAGTCACATTTGTTTACACCACAGTAGTAACAACATGAGAACCGCTGAAAGAATTTTTGTTGAAACTGGAATCCGGAAAATTTGAGCAGAAATTGTTTAGCAGTTTTACTTTCATTTGGATCTAAAAATTTTGGGGGTAAATTTACTGCAGAATTACATTTATTTTTAGAATTAAATTGACTGTGGATTGCTGAAGATTTGTCGAGGTAAAAAATATTCCGAACAAATGATCTACAGTCTTATTAACCATGCCTTTCTCTATCCAAATTATTTTCCACGTTAAGTCTTGCTGTTTTTAGATAACAAGAAGAAACGGCCCTATGCGTACTTTTCGTATCCTTAACCATACTGAAAAATCAGAAGCACTTTAAACTGTAGTTATGTTGAAAATGTCGCTATTTATTACTTTATGTGCAATATAAAGAGCATAATATTCGGCTTAAGATAGACTGAAATAAAATTAAGAGACTGATCACAAATTATAGACATGAATACATGAGTGTAACTGTAAGCAATCAAGAGCTACACAAAAATTGTGTGCACACCGATATAAACAGCAAATCGCAAGACTTTTTCCGCAAGCTCACTTAAGAAGAAATTTTATATCTTACCGCTGGAATGCGTTACTGACAGAAGATGGGGACTGAAACAGCGAAAGCGTATTGTTGGTTTGAGATTCATTCAGAGGAACTTGTGGCAAATTTTCAATGAAGATTTAAGATAAAGAAAAAGTGATACGAAAATCTGCGTATAAAAGTTGCATCTGCAAGGAGAAGAGTCCAGGACGACAGCGTGACTGTGCGGAAATAGCAGATAATTTTCGGCTTTGTTGTCTGCAAAATCGAAGAAAGTCGACAGGTCGGGCTGGCAGCAAGCTGAATAGACCACAGGAAAGTGTGTGGAAAACTGAATGAAAAAGCCTTACTCTCCCGCCTTATCTACCGCAAATGTTGCAAAACTTAGCACCAAACAACAGAGCACCACGTTTTAAATATTGACTGAACACGATGCGTTGTTTTGCAGAAGATGAATTACGCATGTCGAAAACCTGTTTTAGCAAAGCAGCAATATTTCGTCTTTGTGAGACAGTCAACAGACATAAATTCTTTTTATGGGTAAGTGAAGGTTTTCAGTCCTTGCCTGAACAGATAAGGGAAACCCCGAATATAAAATTTGTTAAGATTTCTTGGACGGATAGTCGGCTCGTCGCAAGGCTTCTGGCCACACTGGACAACACAGACATAGAAGGAAGCAGACATTATAGGTTTATCGATACTCCGATTGGGTTTCGGATAAGGGAAGTTAGTGATGGACCGGAACAAGTAATACATATCTTCAACTGAACGATCTCTGTAGTTGGCGTGTCTAAAAACTGAGTACTTGTTTAATTCTGAAACTTTCTGTCAAACGTGACTATCACCCTCAAGGTTACACAAACCTGAGTCGGTACGCAAACAGTCTAGGTGATAATGGTTATGAACTTAATTGAAATTGACATATGCAATAACTGTCAAGTGAGAAACACGGGCAAAATGTTCTGTATACCTTCCGGAAGGTTAATTTATTTTCTGTCATTGAATTGTTTTCGGAAAGAAAGTTTTACAAGAGTTAGGTGCAACAAATTGTACTGTACGTTCAGATATCTGTCTGTCTGTCCGTTCTGTCGGAAATCTGAGTGGTAGATTTGTGTGTTTCCATATGTGTATATATATATATATATATACACAAACACACACACACACACACAGATAATGACACGTGTCTTCTCTCTAGAATTACTGCCCATACATCCTACTTAATAAGATGATTTTCTACCATGATCTCACGAATTATAGAATACCCTTAATCCGATAGGCTTGTACGCTTCTAAATCGAAAGAAATCCGGAAACATTTTAGTTTTCTAATATTTTCCTGTAGCTTCACACAGCCACTGCAGGTGTTTAATTTCACTGCAAATTTATATTCACTGTTTTTAAAAAATTATGTTCTAAAATTTATATTCGTAATTGGGGATTTTGCTTGTCTTAAGCAAGAATTTTCAAACAGAAAAATTCTTTGTGTGATACATCAATATTAAAAACGAGATTCCTTCATACCATGCTTAAATATTCAGCATCTAATTTACATAAAACAAAATATAACATAATTGCAAGCGAATTTCTAAAGAGAATTCATAAAACTTATTCGCGAAATTCACCGGCGACTATTCCTAATTTCTTTTTAGAACTAATATTGCTGTATTATTTCAGTTTTTAGAACTACTTATGTCCAAATATGTCGTTAAATTTATCTACCCTTACAGCAGAATTAAGCGTCGCAACTGCATGTAACTGCAGGAGTATAAAAAGATGCAATTTCCTTACACAGGCCTGGACAGTCCCTGAGGGTTCCAGGAGGCTGAGGCTCCAAGATTTCAAGAAAATGGGCTGTTTAAGGGTGGTAAGATTGTCGACCATACTCACTGGCCACCTTCATCCACCAGAAAATATTCCTGATACTCATTTCTGTTAGAAACTGGGTCGTTTCCAGGTTCATAGTGAGGCCGGAAGTAATATGACAATACAAAACACAAGTGGCACCATAGGAAATCGAAACAGCGACCTTCCGGCTTGTAACTCAGATAAAGAAGAAACAGTATTTCATCCAACGTGCATAATAAATATGTTTATGACATTTGTGTGAGTTATCAGAAACATTACTCTAAGGGTTCAAGAATTATCCCCATAAATACAAAAAGTTACAAAATATAACGCCGCCATATTTTTATAACAGACCTGAAAAAGTTACTTTTTTCTTACTTTTCCCCACACGTAGATCGAAAGTAATGAAGTAATGAAGTAAGTGGTATGACTGTCGCTCGCCCCAGTCTCAAAATTTCGCTGGTTCTACTCATTGCCCACGTTGTAATGTCAGCAAACATGACACGTAATATTGAGATACCATTTTCGAACTTCGGACGAGACACCGTTTATTCTGTATTCAGCGTTATTCTTCAATCTCTCGTAACAAAATACTGGAATATCCCTCAAATTAAATGGCGAACAGTTCCTTCCAAAATATTTCTAATTCATTACTCACAAATAACCTAAAAAGTCAACACTGTTAGCCTGATTACTGCAAGCATCCTTTAATGAACAAAACACTAAAATAAATAACATTTTCCTGAACAGTTTGCTGGATTGTCTGTGCTGGCATTTGAAAGTGTCACCGACGGACTTGATGGGATGAAAAGGGCATGGCCAGCCTTGAGTTCTGCCAGTCCAGTGTGTTTCCTCATATTCATTTTAACAAGAAAGTATTTTGATTTGCAAGTGGGGTCTAATAAAAAATCCCCGAAAACTAGAAGCTTTAGAAAATTGTTGAACAATTTTCCCTTTTATCCAAGCATGCGGGCCTATTCACATAATCTGTGAGTAAATTAAAATTCACTAATTACTTTTTCATATTCCTTTTAAGGACTTATTTCTTACTTAATTACTTCATGGAGCAGATTCCTTCCTGAAAAGCTAACCGGTTTTCGGCCAGTTAAGAAATTGCCCGCAATTCATGAAGCGCGAAGGTTCATTACAGCATTCACAATAGCTTGCCACCTGTACCTATTCTGAGCCAGCTCGACCCAGTACATACACTCAAATACCAATTCCTGAAAATCAATCTTAATATTATTCTTCCAACTACATCCGGGTCTCCCAAGTATTCTCTTTATCTCAGGTTTCCCACCAAAACCCTGTATAAGCCTCTCCTCTCCCATTAGTGTTACATGTCTCGCCCATGTAATCTTCTCGGTTTTAACACTCGAAAAATATTGGGTGAGAAGTACAGATCATTAACCTCCTCATTATGTGGCTTTATCCACTTCTTTTCAACTCGTTCCTCTTAAGCCCAAATCATCTCCTCAACACCTTTTTCTCAAACACCCTCAGCCTACGTTCCTCCATCCATTTAAACGGCCAAATTTCACACCAATACTAAACAACAAGCAAAGTTACAATTCCGCATAACTTAATCTTTAAATTTTTGGATAGCATACTGGAAGACAAAAGATTCTGCTCCGAATGATGACAAGCATTCCCTGACTTAAATTTGTTCTTAATTTCTTCCTTAATAGAATTTTGATTTGTTAAGTTTCTTCCCAAATACTTGAAATCTTCCACCCTTTCAAAGCAGCTATTATCAATCTTCATACTGTGACTTCGTCCTACATTCTGATCTCGAGACATGACCATGTACTTAGTGTTATGTGCATTAACATCCAGTCCAATCTCCTTACCTGCCACTATCAAAGGTTCTGAGTTTTCCTTTCCAGTATGTACTCTTCCTCCCAATATATTAACATCATCAGCATAACCCACAAGCTGATGTGTACCATTTAAGTTCAAGCCATTCTGGTTTAAATGAACCCTCGTAACGGAGTATTCTAAACAAAGTTGAAAAACAATGGCGATAGAACATCTCCTTGTTTCAAATCATTCCTAATAGGAAACGTGTCAGACAAATTCTTGCCTACCCAGACTCTGACGTAAATTCCCTCCAGACACATTTTTATTAGCCTTACAAGTTTCATGGCAATACCAAACTGAATGACAATATTATACAAGATCTCCCTCCTAACTGAATCATAAGCTTTCTTGAAGTCTATGAAGAGCTGATGCACTGCTTCATTGTACTCCCATTTTATCTCAAATATTTGACGAATGCACAATATATGAACAGTAGTTGACCTGTTGCGTCGAAATCCACATTGACCTTCCCCAGTAATTTCCTCTGCATATGGATTTAACCTTGACAGCAGAATGTTGGAAAAAATTTCGTACGTAGTTTGCAAAAGTGATATGACCTATAATTATTACAGTATTTTTTATCGCCCTTCTTATAGATAGGTAAATTGATCGACTCCTTCCACTCCTCAGGCAATTCCTCCTTACTCTAAATAGAAATAATAAGTTTACGGATCTCATATCGAATTGTTCTACTCACTGTCTTAATCAGTTCTTCTGGGATTTGATCAATACCTGGTGATTTGTGACATTTTAGCTCTTAAATAGCCAGCTCAAACTCAAAGGCACTTGGCTCAGGCACTATTGTTTCTGCTGTGTGTATTTCTGTCTGCCTAACCTCATTAACCCTATGTACATTCAGTAGCCGAGAGAAAGAGTTCCTCAAACTAGCCAAGATACTGTGGGAGTCCGCAACCAAATACTATTCTCATTCTTTACTATTTTAATTCTAGGCTGGTAACCCTTCTTAAAATCATTGATGCCCCTATAAAATTCCCTAATATTTTTGATTTTACTATTAGTTTCAAGTTCCTGAATTCTAGCTCTCAGATATGCCTTCTTTTTTTCCCTGAAAGGTCTGCTATTTTAACGTCTTACACTGTTCAGATTATTTAAATTGCTTTGGCTTAGATCCTGTACTCATTGAATTTTAGTCTACTTCCTTTGATCTAAAAACCCTAAACATTCTGCATGAAATCATAACTTATGCTGCTTCAGTTCCTACATACCTAGGCTCCTTTTAGTTTAGGTTCTGATATTTTCTTTAAACCTTAATATACCAAGCCTAGGTCGTCAACGTTGTTTACCAAGCTGGGGTCCTCGGAGGACCCCATGTTTTTTTGTAATTTCTTAACTGTTTGACGCGGTAGATTACTCAAATTATGTTTTTTGGGGTTTCTGAAACTATAATTCAGTGATTCAAGCATTGTTAGTATCAAAAATTTTATGTTTATAAATTTCAAGAGAAGTTAGCCAATAACATACCAAGGGGGGCCTCTGAGGACCCCCCTTGGTATATTAAGGGTTAACGTTATCCCAAGCCCTATTAATATTCTTGCTGTCACTTAAGTTCTCCAAAACTGCAAGCCTGTTTGTAATCTCAATTTGATATTGTTTTCTAATCTCCAGCTCATTTAGCTTCCTGAGATTAAATCTTTCTTCAACACACTTCTGTGATGTTTTTTACTTACTGCCAGACTTTCACTAAATTTTGCAACCACAAGTTAGTGATCGGTATCACAGTCAGCTCCTCTGAAACTTCTTACATCTAGTATACTCGAATGCCATCTCCTATCCATGAATATGTGATTAATCTGGTTGCGGGCCTTTCCATCAAGAGAGGCCCAGGTGTACTGATGCATGTCTCAGTGCGGGAACATCGTGTTCTTGATAAATAGATTTTTTGATGTAGCAAAATTTACTATTCTAACACCATTATCATTGCTATCTTGGTGTAGACTCTCATTCCCAATTGTCGGTTTGAAAGTATTCTCTCTCTCCACCCTTGCATTAAATCCCCTAATAGAATTTTCATATGGTACTTAGGAAAATAATAAAAAACAACCTGCTCTAAATCCTCATAAAAACTGTCTTTTGAATCATTACATTTCTTCTCACATGGTGCATGCATATCCAGAAAACGATTTTCGACCAACAACGCCTCAGTACTATATATGACATCCTGTCGCTAGCAAACTCTACTCTCTTAACTGCTGACATTTTTCTGTGGTGTAAAATATCCTGTTCCAAATTGATGATTTTCGTTTACTTTTCCATACAAAAAATTATAATCCCCTGCTCTCACCGTGCCCTCTTTGTCCCACCTAACCTCCTACATATCCACTAAATCTAATTTTTATCTTGCTAATTCCCTGGCTGCTTCAGCAAAGGAAAATGTCCTATACGATCTCCAAGATTCCACGGACCAAATCTCATGTCACTTGTCGTTGCTTAGTTTGCACCAAATTATCAGTCCAAGTCCGAGGCCTACACTTTGACTGTTTCGAAACAAGATACGTTTTTACGGTAAGCTGTTGTTAGCACCTGGCCCTACCCCAAACTGGAGGACTACTCTTTGTCGGCTGTCCTCGACTTCTTATTCAATATATTCGCTGCTACCCTCCATATTGGAGGCCTCTCCTCCATCCGCAACGTGGTGATAGGGACCCACTTATTACCACCTTTAAAGGACACTAACAGTTACATACACCACATTTAACAAAAATCGGCATCTTTGTATTTTGCTGCTCAACCTTGATAATGTTACGATGACTCTTACTCTCAAACAGCAATAATTTCCCCACAGAATGTTAATAAGTTGGTCTATAGAATGGACACGTAATATTCTGTGTGAAGTAGGAAGTGACTCTTTATATATAGGTTAGAGAAACATAAACAGTGTGAAGGATATGCAGACACTGCCTGGGGCAGATATTGACTCTGACCACAAATTACTGGTTGCCAAAGTCCGCACCAGGTTGAAGAAAATTATAAGATTCCAAAAGAGAAGACCTAGATGGGATTTGGAGAAGTTATATGCTGAAAGACAAAGAGTGCAGAATATTCTAGAAGAGAAACTCGGTGCAATTGAATCTGAAAGTGGGAATGCTGAAGTGCAGTGGAAAAATATAAAAGAATGTGTGCTAGATATTATCAGTGATTTGGTTGGTAAAGTTGAGAAGAGAGCTAGA
>JGI24700J35501_10929790_pt1 | contig 10196 bp, 6 predicted proteins | sample TergutTh196P1_FD_35501 | JGI IMG/M metagenome (IMG submission 35501) | reverse complement strand
CCCTTTAAACGCCGAATTAAATCCCATCTGCCATTTGCTAGCATTACTAGGAGGTGCAACTATAGTAGTCGTTAGCAGGTTAAGGGTTAATTTCAATCCATCATTGTTTGCTTGAACCTTCTTAATGGCGTACTTCACAGCAAGGTGGAAAAGTAACTGTAAAATAATATATTGTTTCAGACAGTTCTGAATAGGAAATGTTATCAGACAAATGGCACAAATTAATGAAGTGGTTATACATAGACAAATGGATCCCTCTTAAAAACCCAGCATCGTGTATATGATAATGTATGTAAAACTCTGGTTAGGTCCGTAATTAAAACGAAGAAATATGCGTAGTGTGACTGTTTATGTACTGGACGAAAGAGATTTGATTCTCGATAGGAGCAGAGATTTTGTTTTTACCATCGTCTACAAACTAACTATGGTGTTCTAGCCTGTAACCCTAACCAAAGGACATTTTCGCACGGCCGTATGATATTATGTTAACATTTTACAAAATAAGTAATTTACTTAAAAACTCTAGTAATTTTGCAGGATCTATTAATATACGTCATTTGCGAATTCAAAGTGGCTCTACTGTCGCTCCCGCCTCAGAAGTACGCGCGTCCGCCATGCTGCAATTACGAAATATAGGAAATGAAACAGTAAGACATTTGTCGTAATCGGTACAAACACAGGTTCAGTCTAAACGTAACTCTCATTTTATTTCAGTTGTTAAACTACTTGTTTCGATCCTATACACGGTTTATCATTAGGTTTCGCGTAAAAATGTTGCGTTAAATGTAAAAAGTGCATATTATTCAACCTTATTAGTCCTACGTACTGTTTTTGGACGAAACTTAGTGGTAATCTGTGTTTAGGATCTAAACATGTAGCTTAACGACTGAAATAAAATAAGAGTTTTTTTGTGTTTGTACCGCGTGATAATTACAGCACCCCGGGATGACTTCAAAGCATTTGTTGTAGCCTCCAATGTCATTATGTTCGTACTGTTTTGTGAAAATGGGTCCTGCTGTTCAAAGTTGTGGAAGAAATATGCAGACGGCGCCATAGTATCATTGGCCTTCTTTTTTTCTTGCCAGGGAGGAAAGTCTGCTACAGAGTGTTGTAAAGTAACCAGAGAATCCATAGGCTAAAAATGCAGTGTGGCAGTTAAATGTTTTTATCGTCGTGGCAGAGTTAATATGGACATTGTACCAGCTGCTCAGAGGGGCCACATTGTAACACATCCTCTTCCCTCCTGCCCGATCCATCAATTGCACAGTGTATCGCATTCTTTTGTTTTACACGCCGGAATCCAGCAGGACTGTGTGTGGTCGGTCATTGACTTGAGTAACTGGAGCTTCATATGTGATTCTGGACAGAACGCCGCAGAGTAGAATCTCCTGGCAAATACTTGTATTACGGATAGGCATTCCAACATTCACTAAACAGATAAAAATAAGAAGACTGAAAATGGTGACTCAGTAAGCAGACACCACCAAGACTTTATTTTTTTTTTACAATGATAGAGGGTTTCATGATACAGAAGTAAATAGAATTTCTTGTAGGCCTAGTCAAGAAATTTGCCGCACTTTGTTGAACTGAAATGTTCATTACCGCATTCACAAGAGCCCACCACTTGTCCCTATTCGGCACCAGATAAATCCAGTCTACACCCCTATACTATTTCTCGCATATCATTTTGAATATTGTCCTACAATCTACGCCTAGGTCTCCAAGTAGTCATTTTCACTGAGGCTTCCCAACAAAACCCTCTATGATCTAAGATGCAACATGGAATACAAAATTATTTGTTATAGCAATAAAATTAGCTAAACTTTTTAGATCTATATTACGTATCACGAACGGAATTGTATAAAATTGAAGAAAAATATGATAACCTTACAAGAGAGCATAAGGACATGACGTCGGTAAGTAGCGTCTGTCGAAAAGACATATATGCCAGACTGGCATTTCGGTGTTTTAACGGATCGCATAACAGACCAGAATTATTTCAGTGCGTTTTTTTGTGATGGTTCAGCTGACCGCACTTGCAGGGATGCGTTGCCGACAGCCAGTGATAAGCTGGGAAATGCTGAAATGGTATGTACGTACTTAGGGACAAGTTTATACGTACGTGGCACGGCAATGACTTAGCTGGATAAGTCGGAAGGGTGTATAACCTGTTCACATTGTGACACAGCCTACAGATACTGTTAGAAGACTGTTATTACTTATAAAAGTCCTTTGTAGAAACCTTGTAAAGCATTACTACTAACTACAGACGTGGTAAACAGTCTCTGATACACGGATACAAGGTTAGGGGATTTTGATAGATTTCTGTCCACTGGAGTTGGAGTCGGGCGATTGAAACCCGCGTGTGAAGTCTTTTGTGCGTTGTTAATAATACTAAATATTTTCCGCATTGGGGTTAAAAAATAATAATTTGAGTGATTGCCGCGATTTCGTTGAGAAGGAGTGATGCGTTTCGAGCATTCTAGTCCTTTCCGAATCAAAGTTCTTCATGTGATACGGTAATGACACTTGTCTGTTGTAACACAATAAATTACCTTCATCCTTGACAAAAATTCAGCTCCGGGCAAGTGACTTGTATTTAGGTGTCATAAACAGTAAGCTAACAAATAAGTGTTGCTTTCTAGGAACAACGAATATTCGACCGTCATCGGTCAGCCCTGGACTGTGCAGCACTGGGATCGAATCCAACGGAGAAAACTAATTCTTTTCAACTCCAAAATGCGGCGCACCAGAGCCGAGGCAAGGTTATCTGGTCCAGTGTTCATTCTTCAAAGCCGGTGTCGTTTATCGGCAAGTAAAAACGCTGGCCACCTTCCCATCCTACAAAATTAGAGATTATACTCTATGGAATTTTTCGTTCTATTAGTCATTCTTTGCTGAGTAAATAAGAATGCCGTGTATGCAGACCACGTCCCTCCATCTGTCGTGTGTCTGTCAGTGACTATAGCGCTAAACATTTGTTGGATTTTACTAAAATTTAGTATGGAAATATATAGAAAAATTTGTCCAGCAAGCGCGAGTTTGGTTAAAATTATCTCAGTAACACGTGTAAATGAAATTTTACCCACACTTTCACACATTAATTGACCTATATGAAGTTCTATGGAGCAGTTGCAAATTCCGTGAAAATCGGCGCAATTAAAACCATACTTTACGTAAGGACCTTGATGAAATTTTGCCATATTTTCTATATTTTTATTCCAGTTTTGGTAAATACAGTACTGGAGGTAGCCAACACAACTTATCGAGAGATTATTAGTTTCGCGAAAATTTTACACTGAAAGCCATGCTTTACTTAAGGCCGTAAATGAAGTTTTAACACGTATGCCATACGGGTGAAATTCGGTAAAAATAATATGCACATAATGCTAATGAGAATTAGTGAATTTTGTAAAACTCGACGTAAGGAAGGTCGTAAATTCAGTATGGGTGTAAATGAAATTACTTTTACGCGTGTGCCGTGAAATTTTGTGACATTTAAAAACAAAGAATGTCGTGTTGAACAGTCTGCACACTCCGTAACGGAGTACACGATTGGAAGCATCGTGTTTGCTACGTGTACATGGCACGGGTTGCTTTCCCAGCACGTTCCTTTTACCGATGCAGCTCTGCTTTCACGGTGTGTGTGTGTGTGCGCGCGCGCCCACGCGTGCGTGTGTGTTCCTGAGTGAAAGCATTCACTATGTGTACAGCATTACATACGAGACACAGCCCACATATTTCAGATTTCTTTCTTGAAACTGTGCTAGTTACATCGAAAACACTAACTTCGGCGTGAGAGTGTTCGTTCCCCCGTGCGGGGCATGACAAAGTAAACGTGTGTTGTCTACAGGTTGGTCCAACACAATGCACATACTTATACAGTGAAGCTATGGTCTGACATGTTGCGGTGGCGGCCACTACCACCACCATCTTCAGGGCAGGCAACACAACAGACCCAAACTAACACCGCTATTAGTAGGCGTCTGTCTTATGCTGACACCACACATTTCGCGTCCCTCTTCAACACAGAGACTGTTACACAACAGGCTTACTTCCAATGAGAGATTTATGGTTCTGACGTCGATAAACTTTTTATTATTATCGTCAGAGTTATGGCGCCGTGAGGCCTGCTAGAAGATTTCATATGTTTCAAAGGGACATACTGTCTCTATTTCTAGCGTACAGCAGATGAAGGAAGTATGTTTCCTCGAAATATATGTAGCCAGATGCCAGTCAACACGGTTTCAGTTACGTACTGCAGACCACAATATGAATGCCACTGCACATTTAAATATTCATGAAAGATTACAGTGATAAATTCTACCACTAATCAAAATCCATTTAACGCTTTGCAGCACAAACTTTCTGCAGCTAGTCAAGAAATCCTCTATGTTCTATGGAACCGGAAGGTTCATTGCCGTGTTCAGAAAAGCCAGTAATTGTTCCCTGTCATAAGCCAGAAGAAGCCAGTCTACATCTTCTCACCCTATTTCTTAATATTTATTTGAACATCTTCCTCACATCTAACCATCGGTTCTCCACGCATTTTCTTTCATTATAGTATACTCACCAAACGCCCCGTATGCATTTCTCCTCTCTCCTAAACGTGCCACATGTCCTTCCCATCTCGCCCTTCTTCATTTCGTCACGCGAACAATAGTGGCAAAACCCAAAACTTGCCATTTTCAATTAATACTATGATTGAGCTCCAGTTTGTAACAACTACATCCGACAATACCGGCACAATTCTTAGTCAAAGCACACCCCGCCAGATCCCATTATTGCCGGATGTACGTGTTATATTTTTGAGCTCAATCGTAGTATTAACTCCAAGCGTTGTGCCACTATTGCATTCAGTGTGGTGAGATGCAGGCTTACAAATCATGAAGATCGTCTTGATGCCCTATTTCTTCTTCATTTTTCTGAGGCCGAATCTTCCCCAGCACCCCATTCTCGAAAACCATATATTGTTTCTTCTATTAATGTCCACGATTTCTAACACCGGTTCTATGGACAAACCTTTTGAATGATCAGAATTCGATTTAACGTACTTCCAGGAACATAACATCGGTATAGCTGTAATGCTGACTCATACACCTGATTCAATTCGAAAGCAGTATTCCAGTTTTCATACCTTGCATTTTGCGATGCTTCATCACTGCATAGATTCACGTTTTGCACATATACGTCTTCAAAAGGAAACAACACTGTGAAGCTGATCGGAGTAATTACATTTAATTAGCTATTTGAAGTACTTGTAATTGCAGGTAAAACGCTTGCAATATCGCAGTTCTGAAATCCGTCACGTTTGTTTGTGCGGACAGCAGTTAATCAACAAAGAAGTCAAATAACAAAGTATTTACCTGGTAAGTCCGTCGTAGTTTTTAGTAAGAATGTATAATGCATTCTCATCTTCGACATGTCCTTTTGTTCCACTTAAAGTAGGTTATCAACTGGTGGCCCGTGGTCCGAGGTAGTACTGACAGAATAATTTCATTTGCATGTGAAATTAACAGTTTCCACGCTAGAGTACTGATTCGGAAGGAGCTCGATAATTCGTAGACGTCATGCAAAAGCATAAGGAATCTAGGCATATTAAGTACCATTCATATTACACGTCAAGCCATGTGTGTCACTTGTTTATAGTGGCTGCCTTACTTATCACCAAGTTTAATTAAAATTTATACGTTCTTCCCACAAACTGCAGCTGATGTGCTCCGTATTACTCTCAGAACAAACACCGATTATTCCCGTTACCGGCTGCGTCGACTGTGCCATAAATTTCTACCTAGAAAAGCCATAAAGGCCCAGAGAGGGAGTAGAGGAATAATGTTACTCTTTCTTTATCTTTGGCGCTAGATGCGGGTGGGTGGTTAGCGCCACGACCCAGTTGCTTTACGCCAGGAAGGAAACTCGGTACCCATTCTACAGGAAGCTGGATTTGTTCCAGAAACTTTCAGCACGGGCACGGAAAATCTCGCCTCCACCTGAATTCGATCCCCACACCGTCCAACCCGTAGCGAGTCGCTAAACTGACTACGCTATCCCGACCCCCGTTTAGTGAGCCATACGAACTGAATTTCTAAATGAAATCCAAAGGGTTATTTGTATCTTTGACATGTTACGGAAGAGTAACACACTGACAGAAATATACGAGGTTGTTACATTTAATGTGTACCAAGTCCTAAATGATGTTAAAATATGAGAGGGCGCTGATAAATCCTTAGCCCGACCTACTTCCCTACGTCGTAGGACGGAATCTAGACACATGGTGTCGTTGGAAAGAGGGATCTGTTCACGTGCCGAATTGAAAGTCTTTTCTTGTTACAGAGGCTGAAAGGAAGCATGTTAGGCCACGCGCGCGATTTCAACAACATCGAGATGCGAACTGTTATCAAGTTTTTTTTTCTGCAAGGCAAGGCGCCGAAGGAAATTCACGCCATTCTGATATAAACATTAGGGGAACATGGATTTAAACAAAGGAAGAAATTTGAACTTCATGTGGATGGCACTGAATAATATACCACATTGGAGTACTGTAGAACTTTCTCTGAAGTTCCTGACAAATATGGGTGTTACCACTGATGATGTGAACTGTTTTGAACAGTTCATCAATCCGCAGAAAATCCTGGAAGGTTGAAAAAATCACGAAGAATTGTGTAACTTATTAGCGTACCAGAATTGGGTGAAGTACTTTAAAAATTCCAAAAATTTTTCGGTTTTTCTTCGCAATCCCTTCACACAATGCAGAATCAGAACGCACTTTCTCACTTATCCAAGTTCAGTGGACAAAAGGGTTAAGCAGTCTTAATACCGAATCCGTCAAAAGGCCTTCTGCTTGTGCAGTATACTTACAATCATCTTTAATGCAAGGAATTCTATGGCTACCTCAAGAACAATCAGCGACTTCTGACGCAGGTAAGGTCTATCGAGAAACATTCATGAGCATGACAAGATTCGGAACTTAATTAAAAATGTCATGAGTACCGGGTAACGAAGGGGTCTTGAAAAGTTATCTTAGCACGTTAAAGAGAGTTTATTCTTATTTTTTATACACAAATATCCAAATACTAGCAGTTATCTGTTTAGAAAACTTCCCCTCTTTGGATGCCTTATCTTTCCATATCTGTAAATTTTACTGACTTTTTAAGTCTTTTTTGTCCATTATTTTAAAATTTTCTATAATATTATTTTTGTTACTCTACTGATAGTAGATGTCGTAATTAGTCGAGGACCAGAATTTTGATGATTGTTTAAATTTGAAATGTGTATATGTCATACCCTATTAACATTACACTACACGGCCCCCTTTTCGGCCAAAATTTGGGAATCCCCTCTATCACGGGTGTCCTTTTTTGTGGTTGATAAGTGGGAAATGTCCTCTTTTCCTGTTCGGGCCTGGAGAGGTTCTGAAGATTCTAGGACGCTGAGGCTTCCATATTTCAAGACAATCCATACGTTAAGGTGGTAAGGTTCTCAGCACTACGCACCGGCCGCCCTAACCCCTCAGGAAATATTCCTAGTATACATTTATGGTAGAGGCTGGGTCGAACCCAGGGCCATAGTACGGGCGGAAGGATTGGTTAATATATTAAATGTGGTTAACAGGATGAAATAAGATAAATTTAATTTCTGTTCAGTTATTTCTCATAAAAATTCTTTATAGTAATAAGGTACATATTTCCTCACACCTTCTTCGAAAGGGTTGGTAAGCTACAGCATTCACTTTAAATTCAATGTAGTGTGAGATCCCATTGAATTGAATGTGCACTACACATGACGTAAAGATGGCCTGATGATGGTCTAATGACCAAAACTTTACGCCTATAAGTTGAAAATAATAAAATACTGTTGCGTTTGACTGAAACATATAGCTTTATTGTTCTCTTGTAATTCTTTAACACAACGGGATGTCCTCCACAAAAATTATATCATTCACGCTCGCTCTCTAATTCTGGCAGGGTCATTGGCTACTCCATCTGTGGTTTGTATGGTTTTTCTAAGTTTCTCAAGACGAATGTCAGGATGTTATCAATTAAGCTACGGTCTTTTTTTCCAGATTTTTTAATTCGCTATTCATGAAACACCCTGAGTTAGTGACAGCGTCATAAAATAACTTAGGATAACACCATATCTTTTAACTCCTTTCTTCGTGACTATCTCTCTGATAAAACGAGTTTCTTTTGTCACTTTTACTGTGCTTTTTCATCAGTTGTACTGTGTCAGATACGAATTTTATTTATGTTTTGAATCATAATGATCATTATTGCCTTTTATATAAAGTGTCATTATGAAAATAAATGTTTTATTTATAAACGTAACTGTGTGTTCTGTACATCAATAGAGAGGAAAACGGGTGAAAGCCAACAGACATATAAGATACACATGTGACGTTGTGAAATTTTTCACACTGCACTATTCAATACTATTTCATGTTGTAGGCCTATTTCGTTTTAGCCTTGGAGGCAGAGTATTAAACTAATACCTATAAGTATCACTTGCTTTAACATTAAGAAACTTCATATTCCCACACCAGCGTAAATTAATTTCTTATTATTTCCAAACAATGATTATTTCCGTAACAAGCATACTCATTCGTTCTTTGTAATGGAGATGTAGTGTTTTTCATGATGTAGGTACTAAATTTTTAAATATTATTTGGATGACGTTAATTCTTTTAATAGTTAAATTTTCGGACACATATGAACAAATGTTTCAAGTATCATCTGTTTGTGTGTGTGAAAATGACGTATGGGCCTAAACATGGGCCATGTAGCTTGTCTCACGGGCTTATTTTGTGCATTGAGTTACTTCTGACAAAATCGATGAAGAATCAGACTAAGTTTTACGGTGACTAGAATTTATTACTTACAAAGTCTAATGGAAATCCTTTCGCAGTTTCGGAGATTAAATATTCGAATTATGTATTTATATAGCGCACTCTATGCAAAAATCTCCTTATCTAAATATATAAAGGAAAGGTGTCTGCATTTCAAAGTGTGTCAACCGCAACCCTCCAGAAAATACAGACATGAAATTGACATTTTGGCAGCTGTTCTTGTGTGATTAAGAGATGTCTTGCCGAGTAGAATAAAAATTTGTGAACTGTGTTCCGATCGGCATTCCAGCGTTGTACTTTGCCGATGACAGAATCAAGATGTCTCTGAAGAATTTTTTCAAATTCATGGTGTGAATATTTAGTGAAATTTTTATTTCATGGTGTCCCTCTAGGGCACCGAGAGTTTGAATTGAAAGGTCGTCTCTAGAAACAAATGCTAGAGACGAGAAGCATCAAAATTTCCTTTTGAAATTTTAATGGCGCCTTAATGTGTAATATATGGTTTAACGTATTAACAAAGAAAGCTGCTTACTGAAACAGGTTGCAAGCGCGACGAACCTTTCACTGTGCTGTTAATTGTCTGTAAATAGACGAAACTAATCGCACGTGCAATTCTAGTGTTATAACAAACATTCAGTTTAATCGTGGTATACATTAAGTACACTGAACTGTGATGACATAAAGATAAAAGATAAGCAGGCTAAGTCACGACCCCTATGTTGCCCAACGCCGAACACGAGTCTTCATGGTGCACTATCAGCTGATACTTTTCAAAGGGAGAGGATCACGCGTCGCTTATTTAAAGCAGCGCTCAGTGTCTAGAGTAGCCTATACTGCTTCGAGAGATGTGACTATGGCGTGCTGATAGAGAAATATCGTCTATTTCGTATTGTTTCCGGCAGCATGATTGTTTGAAATGTCGGTAACCACTCACCATTCACCACTGCGTAACATTCCAGAAGACTTGAATATTCAGTAACACAGGCGTGAGAATCCTAGATCGCGAGAATGAGATTCTTCGTTATTGGGTTATCTCTGTATAGTCCCGCTCTTGGTGCGAGAATGTGGGGAGAAAATACCAGGAAATTTGCCTTTTATCTTATCATTAGTTAAGTGTGCCCTACAGATGGAAATATTTACACACTCTTACGAGGGGGTGTTGATAAGTACTTAGCCCGACCTAATTACCGATGTCGTAGGACGGAATCAGTAGTGTCGTTGGGAAGAGGGGTCTGTTCACGTGCCGAATTGCAAGTATTTTCTTGTTACAGAGGCTGAAAGGAAGCATGTCAGGCGACGCGCGCGATTTCAACAACATCGAGACGCGAGCTGTCATCAAGTTTTTTTTTTCCTG
>JGI24700J35501_10929789_pt1 | contig 10196 bp, 7 predicted proteins | sample TergutTh196P1_FD_35501 | JGI IMG/M metagenome (IMG submission 35501) | reverse complement strand
TATCAATTAGTGCCAAGATGTAATGCAAATACTTGATAAAATTCGCAAAGTTGAATGAGGATTCGTACTCCGTCAAGAGTAGCGAATCGTCTTCCAACAGAAACGCACCATCGCCACGGTATTCTACCGCCATTACAGGGTAGTCCGTGGGTAGCATCTGCTTTATTTTCGGCAAGTCTAAGCCGTAGACGTTTAGGGATTTATCCTTGTAATGCTGGCTTAGTGCCTTTGATAGTATATCCTTGTTCGTGTGGGATATGGACATTTCTTAGCCACCTTTCTTGTTTATTATACAGGATAATCAGGCGGTTGGCAAGAGAAATAACTTTATAAAAGGAGAAAAATATGAGACCACTAATAGTTTACGGAGCAGGGTTGAATCTCGATAGTGCCGTTAAGACGTTTTTGGAACAGGGGCGGACACTAGCCTGCATAGTTGACGGCGATGTGAAAAAGCATGGGTTAGTCAAACTATGGGGGGAAGTATCTCTCGAGATACTGAGTTTGGAGACTGCAGTCGCTAGATTTGACAGCCCTGACTTTTATATAACGCCAAACCCACCTGTTAAATTTGAAATAATGGATAAGTTGCAGGAGTTCGGGGTTTTAAAGGAGCAAATTCTAAATTTTGAGCCGTATGAAAAAATATATAATTGCTATGAATTAAACAACAATCTAACGCTTGATAAAAGAGATGTACGATTTTGTTGTGTTGAACATATTACGAATATCCCCAAAATACCTTTATCTGATAATACAACCAATGAAGATTTGTGGAAAAAGACCATTGCTATACGTCAAGAAGCTATCAAAAACATACGAAACTATGGGAAAGACAGAGATTTTTGTAAAAATTGTTATAGAGCGGAAGAAAAATACATCTGTGCTGATAAAACTAAAACAAAGATTGAAACATTAAACGTAATCGTGGGTTTTGTCTGCCAATATAACTGCTGTTATTGTGTACATGAACATCAACCGCTACAAGAACGCTTGAATTATACTAAAAGAGCGCTCAACTTTGCCAATTACCTATATGAAAATGGAATACTTGATGGAACTACCAATGTTGCCATAGTAAATGGAGAAATATCCATTAATCCTATGATAAAAGAAATTTTGGCTACATTTTGTCAAAGCAACTTGCAAATTCTCACAAATGGGGCAGTATACAGCACGGAAATAGAAGATGTTTTGAAAAAAGGTAGGACAACCTTAAACATCTCGTTAGATGCGGGCACACAAGAAACATTTAGATATATAAAAAACAAAAATGGAGTGGCAAATTTTGACGTTGTTTGCGATAATATAAGACGTTATGCAAGTTACGGTCCCGTCCAATTAAAATATATCCTTCTGTTAGGCAAAAATGACAATTTAGGCGACATTGAAGGGTTTTTGAATTTTGCAAGTCAAATCAAAGCTGATAATATAATCTTATCACGAGACTCCTTTAATTTAGCTGATTTAGAATCTGATATTGAGAAAACATTGCAAATTATAAGATATTTTCGCAAAGGTGCAATTGAAAGAAGTTTGCGTTTTTGCGGTAGCCATCATATGGTTATTGGCAAGTACGGTGAACGCATTGCCCATGCCCTAAACGGCATGGAAGAGTAAGGCAAAAGATAAAAAGGAGGCTGACCATGCAAGCAACAGTAAGTATAGTAACCACATGCTACAACAAGGAAAAGGATATAGCCAATATGTTCGATTCCGTGATAGCCCAAAAATGGGATAATATCCAGGTCATACTCGTAAATGACGGTAGCACCGACAAAACGGGCGACATCATCAAAGGCTACGAGTCCAAATTTACGGCACGAGGCTATGAGGTTATAATCATAGAGCAGGAAAATAAAGGCGTAGAATTTGCTACACTGGTTGGCTTAAAAAGAGCTACAGGGGATTTTATATGTTTTCCTGATTGCGACGATGAACTAGATCCCGAATTTGTCTCCCTTCAAGCTGAATTTTTAAGCAGTAACAGAAATTATAAAATTACAGCTTGTGATGGTCTTGATATTTGCGGAAATAGCAAAACATATAGAACCATATTTCCGTACTTGGTCGGCAACGAACCCATTTTAATACTGGAAGATTATATACTATGGAAAATTACGTCTTCACATGCTTTTTACATGATAGCTAACTCGTATCTAAAGGAGTGCCGAGTGGAAGAATTTTATTATAGCAAAAGATTTGGAAATCAAGAGCAACAGATTATGATTCCACTAGTTGCTAAAAATCCATTATGCAAATATTTTCGTAAACCTTTATATAAAAGAATACGTAATCTTAATGATTTAGAAAATCATCAGTCGCATAGGAACGCTAAAAATTATTCCACTTTGGTAGAATTTTTTACAGAATTTTATAATTGTCAGCAGGAAACTATCAATAAACTTGATATTGATAACAAAAATGAGCTTTTACAACTATCCAATTTATCTAAATGGCTTACAATCCTTAAATATACTGAAAGATATAAAGATGTCGATAATTTGAGGCGTGAAATATTTAAGCAATTATTCGATGAAGTAAACAACTACCTTGACATACCAATATCCTACCAAACTGTGTCTAAACATTCTGCTTTATTCTATCAAGCCGTAAATAATAATGTTATCGGAATAGAACAAAAGCATTTTGCGACCAATAATAGGCGTATTATAGCCTGGGGAGCATTGGGCGGAAACGCTAAAAATATTTTGCCATACTGCAAAGGCACAAATATTGAACCTACGGAATTATGGGATATGAACGGCGATGATGTTAGCGTAAAAAAACCAAATGTCGATCTTTTGCAGCAAAACGATATTGTTTTAATATTGCCTACCTCAAACAAAGAAATAATCGAACTCTTGCAAAAATCAAAGGTTAAAGACTACATGACGTACGAAGAGGTTTGTCATATTACCGCACTTAAAAAATTCCCAGAATTACGGGAAAAACTGAAAATAGGAGGAATAAAATGACACTAGCAAAATTAGTAATACAGGCAAAAATGGAAAATCGGAAGATGGTTTTTTGGGGCGTTAGCAAGTATGCCCTTCGCCTTGCCATGAAAATTTCATTTTTTGAAAACTATTGCGATTACTGTGTCGATAGCGACGAGAAGAAGAACGGTGTAAATTTGCAAGGTTTTCCGCCTATCTACGCTCCGACCAAGTTGCTTGAAGAAGACAAAAATACATATGTAGTTGTGCTTACTTTTGTTGAAAAGTCTGTAAAAGCTATTTCAAAGCAACTTTTTGAGTGGGGTTTTAGCAATGTATATGCTGATTTGACCTCTATACATTCTGGCGACAATGCGTTTGAAAAAATAACGCTAGAAAGATTGGAGAGCAAAAAGGCAATGCCCACGCTTTCTCACAGAGTTGACGTTTTGGAAAAACTTGGCATCTCCAAAATAAAATCGTTGTTTCACGATGAATACTCAAAAACGCTATTGGACATGATTGTCGAAAAATACAAGTCCATACCAAAGTACGGTGCAGATTTTTCCGATATACACACTCCAAATCATTTTTTTAACGATATTTTGGCAGATGTTATGACTGACAATGAGGTGTATGTGGATTGCGGCGTTTTCGACACATGGACGATAATGACCTTTATTCTGTGGGTAAAAAACAAATACAAGGCCATTTATGGATTCGAGCCAGAGTTGTACAGCTTTAACAATTTGCAAAACTGGCTAGAAGATATACCGCATTGCACAATAATAAATAAGGGGCTTTCCGATGTTATAGGGACCTCGAATTTTGAGGCTTTGTCTTCAGTGTCATCCAAAATGAAAGATTCAGGAGCTTCGCAAATAAAAACAACAACGCTAGATACTTTCTTTGCAGATAAAGAGCCGCCTACTTTTATCAAAATGAACATTGAAGGTGCGGAATATAAGGCATTATTGGGGGCTGAAAGAATAATTAAAACATATAAGCCTAAATTGGCAATATGTGTTTATCACGAAGATGACGATTTGTACACGATACCGCATATTATAAAAGAATTTGTGCCGGAGTATAAACTGTATTTGCGACACCATTCCAAATACTCAAATTGGGAGCAGGTAGTTTACGCAAAATTATAATTTTTAGCTTAAAATAGCTTAGAACAGGAGATTTATAATGACACTTACAAAATTATTGATAAATGCAAAATTGGAGGAACAGAAGGTGGTATTTTGGGGATTTGCACTAAATGCACAGATTTCCATATTCAAAAACCCTAGGTTAAATGCACCTTGCTCTTATTTTGTAGATAACAATGCAAAAAAACAAAATAACGGAATAGGGACTGACTATGGGATTCCAGCGATTTACGGTCCTGAAAAACTGCTTGAAGAAGACAAAAATACTTACATAATGATAACGCTTCAAACCTATCGTCATATAATCAGCATAACCAACCAACTTCTTGACATGGGTTTTAGTAATATATATGCTCACACGGAGCAGTATGTTTATCCCTATGACGATTACGAGCTTGCTCTTATGACCCCTCAAAAATTAAAAGAGTTGGAGAACTATACACCACAAGACGATTATTCGCTTGTAAATAGATTTGAAGCACTTGATAGATTTGGAGTATCCAAAATAAGGTCTTTATTCCATGATGAATATTCAAAGGCGCTGTTAGATAAAATTGTCGAGAAATACAGAGTTGGCAACAGATTACAATCAGCTTTTTCAGATATATGCGAAAAATCTACACATTATTTCGACGAGGTTTTAATAGATGTCATGCACGACAATGAAGTATTTGTCAATGCTGGCGTGTTTGACAATGAAACAACCATAGATTTTATTGTTTACGTTAAAAATAAGTACAAGGCTATCTATGGTTTCGAGCCTGACCAAATTTGTTTTGCAGAATTAAAGCATCGTCTACGTGATATACCTAAATTAAATTTGATAAATAGTGGTTTATCAGATTCTACTGGTACTGCGGTATTTTTTGGAGGAGGTTTGTCAAATTCTAAAATGGAAGATTCGCCTTTTGAAACAAATATGAAAGTTCTAACAGATAGTTCGTATTCCATTCAGACTACAACAATAGACGAATTTTTCGCCGATAAAGAACCACCAACTTTTATCAAGATGGACATTGAGGGTGCGGAATACAAGGCACTCTTGGGGGCCGAAAAGATAATTAAAACATATAAGCCAAAACTTGCCATATCTGCGTATCATGCGGCGGACGATTTAGCAAAATTGCCGTATTTAATCAAGGAATTTGTGCCTGAATATAAGTTGTATTTAAGGCATTATAGTAATTCGTACAAAGAAACGGTACTTTACGCAAAAATATAGTGCAAAGAGAGGAGGCTGTATAATGAAAATACTAATGCAAACTCAACAGTTGTTGTCATTATTTAGACCTGCATTTGCGATTGAGGGCTACGGTTACATAAATCCTTGGACTACGAATCTGCTTAATAATTTGGATGCTACAAAAAATGCACTTGAAATAGGCTTTGTACTCCCCATATGGGACAAAGAACGTCTAAACGATGGGATTTTTCAGGGATACAAATATTATAGTTTTTGGGCTGTGCCTGAATTGAGAGTTGACTTCGATATAACAAACTCAAAATGTATGGATGAAATCGAGATTTTAACACAACGTCTGCAAGAGGTGCTAAACGATTTTCGTCCGGATATTGTACATATTTGGGGTTTTGAAATTCCGTTTTCATATGCAATGTTGTTGGCCTGTGAAAGGCTGTCGATTGGTCATAAGGTTATCTCAGACATTCAAGGGTTAGTCTTTACTTGGCGAAATGCTGTAAATTCTTTATCCAATTCTGTTGAATTAAACGAGATGCTTGTGTCGGATTTGCGGCATGAATCAAATAAATATTTTAATTTTGGCGAGTTGGACAAGAAATATATAAAACAAGCCAAAATTTTTATAGGCCGCACCGAATATGACAGGGCATACATAAAATTACTGAATCCAAAAGCACATTATTACAAGGTAAACAGGATTTTAAGGGATGATTTTTATGCAACTGCTGGCAAATGGCGTTTGGATAATTGCGTTCGGCACTCTATTTTTCTTTCGCAGGGGCATTATCCGCTAAAAGGTCTACATTTTTTGTTGGAGGCACTGCCATACCTAGTTGAATATTTCCCCAATATAAAATTATCCGTTGGGGGCTATAAATTAAAAACTGCTTATGGGGAATATATCGAAAAATTGATTGAAGAGTTGAAATTACAGGATAGGGTAAATTTTTTGGGTAGGCTAGATGAAAAAGAGATGATAGCCGCCTACCTAACAGCCCACATCTCCGTATGCCCATCCATAATGGAAAACAACGCAAACAGCCTAGTAGAAGCAAAAATGCTCGGCGTGCCTGTGGTAGCCTCCTATGTAGGCGGCATCCCCAGCATAATAACCCACGGAATAGACGGCTTTTTATACCAACATGACGCACCGTATATGCTGGCGCATTATATCAAAACGATTTTCGAGGACGACGAACTGGCATTAAACCTATCCAAAAACGGCACGAAAAACGCCCTCGAAATGGCGGACAAAGATCAAATTATCAAGAATATGCTAGAAATATACGAAACCATATTTAACGAGAATGGGAGTTAGGTAGGAGTTAATATGAATTTATATGAAAAAATCGCCAAAAAACAGGAAAAAATCGCAATCGTAGGGCTTGGCTACGTTGGGCTGCCGCTTGCCGTGGCTTTCGACAAACAGGCGGCTGTAATCGGCTATGACCAAAATCCCAACAAAATCGCATTATACAAAAGCGGCGTAGATCCCACAAAGGAAGTCGGCGACCAAGCCGTCCAGGACTCGACAATAGAATTTACGGCGGATGCGGCTACGCTAAATCAAGCCAAATTCTACATTGTAGCCGTGCCAACGCCGATAAATTTGGACAAAACGCCGAATTTGAACGTCTTGCTCGCCGCCACCGCCACAACAGGCAAATTTTTGCAAAAAGGCTCGGTTGTAGTCTTTGAGTCCACCGTTTACCCTGGCACGACGGAGGAGATTTGTGTCCCCATTTTGGAACGAGAATCGGGGCTTGTGTGCGGCGTGGATTTTGCGGTTGCGTATTCGCCCGAACGGATAAATCCAGGCGACACGGAACACCGTCTGCACAACATTGTAAAAGTCGTGGCTGGCATGGACGAACCCACCACCGACCTTGTCGCACGCATTTACGACCTAATAATCACGGCTGGAACGTACAGGGCGGAAAACATAAAAACAGCCGAGGCAGCCAAAATCATTGAAAACACGCAACGAGACATAAATATTGCGTTTATGAACGAGCTTTCGATGATATTTCACAGACTTGACATCGACACGCAATCCGTCTTGCGAGCGGCGGAGACCAAGTGGAATTTTTTGAAATTTTATCCTGGGCTTGTGGGTGGGCATTGTATCGGCGTGGACCCGTTTTATCTGTCGTACAAGGCGGAGCGAGTGGGCTATTATCCGCAAATGATTTTAAGCGGACGGAAAATCAACGATTCCATGGGAAAATACGTAGCGGAACAGACGATAAAGTTGCTTATAAAGCACGACAAGCCTGTAAAAGGGGCGAAAGTGGCTATTTTCGGCGTTACGTTCAAGGAAAACTGCCCTGATGTACGCAATACGAAAATCGTGGATATTATCGCAGAATTGCAGGAATACGGCGTTTCTGTAATGGTGGTCGATCCGCAGGCGGACAGTGCAGAATGGTTGGAAGAATCGCCGTTGCCGCTTGTTGACATTGTCGAGGTGTGCGATTTGGATGTGGCTATCTTTGCGGTGGCACATACGGAGTTTAGGCGGCTGGATTTTGCGGCGGTGTCGCAATTATTCCGCACAGACGACAAACTGCCTATATTGGTCGATGTAAAAGGGATTTTCGACAGGGGAGCAGCGGTTGACAATGGATTTTTATATTGGAGGTTATAATGCACGGAACATTTTTGGTTACAGGAGCGGCTGGATTTATTGGCAGCAACTTAGTGGAGGAATTGCTAAATTTGGGGGCAAAAGTCATCGGACTTGACAATCTTTCCAACGGCAGAATGTCGAATATTGCGGACTTTTTGGCAAATGGCAATTTTCAGTTTGTCGAGGGCGATATTAGGGATTTTGAGCTGTGCAGAAAATTGTGCGAGGGCGTGGATTTCGTCTTGCACCAGGCGGCACTCGGCTCTGTGCCACGTTCCATGGCGTATCCGCTTATTTACGAGGACAACAACATAAAAGGCACGGCAAATATGCTAGAAGCGGCACGATTAGCGGAAGTCAAGCGGTTTGTGTATGCGTCGTCATCGTCGGTATACGGCGATTCGGCTGCGTTGCCCAAAAAAGAGGGCGAAGAGGGGCGACCGCTCTCGCCTTACGCCTTGACCAAGAAAATCAATGAGGAATACGCCGATTTATACTGGCGAGTGTATGGTTTGCCATGTATAGGGCTTCGATATTTCAATGTTTTCGGCAAAAACCAAAATCCCGATTCCGAATATGCGGCGGTTATCCCCAAATTTATAAAGCTGTTGCGAGAGGGCAAGCGGGTTGACATTTACGGCAACGGCGAGCAATTTAGGGATTTTACGTATATCACGAATGTGGTACAGGCGAATATAAAGGCTTGTCAAGCGGATTTGTCGGCTTGCGGACGTGCGTATAATATAGCCGTGGGGGAAAGTCATTCGGTCAATAAAATTTACAGCACGTTAGCCGCCGCATTAAAATCCAACCTAACGCCCAATTATCTGGATAGGCGAGCTGGGGATATTGAGTTTAGTTTGGCGGATGTTTCGGCGGCTGTGGAGGGAATTGGGTATAGTCCGACAATGGGTTTTGAGGCTGGGATAAAGGGTTTGTTGAATGTGAAGTAGAGGGATATTTATGAGAACGTGGGCTATGTATGGAAATAGGAGAAGAGTGTAGCTTAAAATCTCACAATTTTTTTAGTTGTGGAATTGTATGAGGTTTGGTATAATGGAGGTGTGGATAAGAGATGTTAAAAGTGAGGTAGAGTCATGGTAGTAGGCAACCCAAAGAAAATAGATTTGAGTACGTCGTCGTTCGAGCGTATGATTGAAAAGGGAAATTTGTATGTGGATAAGACTCGCATAATCGAGAATTTTATCGAAGAGGCGAGTTCGGTTCAACTAATCACACGCCAACGGCGACTCGGCAAGAGCCTAAATATGGACACGGTGCGTTGCTTTCTGACGGATAGCGTGGACAATCGGCATTTGTTCAAAGGGCTTTATATCGAAGATAGCCATGCGTGGAAATATGTAAATTCCTCGCCTGTGTTTTATTTTGATTTTAAGGGACTTAATCCGCAAAAGTATAAAAAAACTATATATTTTATGGTTGTCAAATATATAGAAAATTATTGTGAGGAAAAAGATTTACCGAAATCAGTTCTAAGTTACATTTCTAACAATGATTTTGAAGACACAGACGGATTACTCCACCTCACAGAAGCGGTCTATCAAGCCACAGGCAAGCGTTCGTACTTGCTAATCGACGAATACGACAAAATGCTAATGGACAACCACAAAACCGAAAAATATGAGGAAATCCGCCAATACGAGACGTTGCTGTTTTCGGCGGGGTTCAAAGGCAATCCTTACTTAGAAAAAGCACTAATCACAGGAGTAATGCGGATTTCACGAGAAAGCCTATTCAGCGGTCTAAATAACATAAAAGTCTTCGATATTTTCAACGACCGCACGTATACTGACAACTACGGCTTGACGGAAGAGGAAATAGATGAATTGCAAGAGTTCTTCGATTTCGACAAAGCCAAGCTAAAAACGTGGTACAACGGAATAATGATTAACGGCAAACCAATTTACAACACGTATTCTACAATGTCGTTTTTGGATGGGAGCGAATACGAATGTTACTGGACAATGAGCGGAATAATGGACACAATCGCCGAATTAATCAACGAGAGCAGACGAAAAGAAATCACAAAAATGCTCGGCGGCGAAAAAATAGCGATAACCTTAGAAAAACGCATTTCGCTCCTAGACTTGCTGAACAACGCAGGCGATGAGGATTTTTACTCTTTAGTCGCACAGGCGGGGTATTTGTCTGCGGAAAAACTATCCGCCGAATCCTCAAAAATGCTGTTATCAATCCCGAATATCGAACTTATGAAAGCATGGAAAGATTTTATTCTAAAACGAGTATTC
>JGI24700J35501_10929788_pt1 | contig 10196 bp, 5 predicted proteins | sample TergutTh196P1_FD_35501 | JGI IMG/M metagenome (IMG submission 35501) | reverse complement strand
AGTTCGTCTGTCCATCATCAGGAGTTTATTCACTGTACACTCAGCAATGGTATATGTCATACAGATTTGTAGACAGTTTTCGAGCAGGACCAGGATGGAACTGGCGTTCCATCCTGGTCCTGTTCGAAAGCTGTCTACAAACCCGTATGACATATACCATTGCTGAGTGTACAGTGAATAAACTCCTGATGATGGACAGACGAACTGTCCGAAATATGTAGAGTTTCATGCCAGAATAAATTTTTGAAATTAATGCATCTAGTTGGTTTTATTATAAATATATTTGTTACAATGCGCGGTCACACGAACGTTGGGGAAAAAAAAAGTGACATATATATTCATAACCTTTACTGTTTTACCACCCTTTTTGAAAACGTTTAATTTAAAAACGTGTCTTAGATTCATGCATTAACTGAACTGTGTAAAGACGGTGATAAATATGTTTTAATCAGTTATATCGTATCTGATAACTAAGAAGGAATGGCATTCTTGAAGAAAGGAAACGTACTTTTGAAAAATTTGTTTCTGCAGAAGAAGTGTTTCGTGCAGTGACAGCATCTGAATACAAGAAAGGCTACCCTAAAAACTGATGCTTTTACAGAAAACAAATATCAGACATGGAATGTGGTATGTGAAATTTAGTGGTAAGGAGTGGAAAGAGTGACAGTTCTTACCACAAAAAGCATCTAATGATTTAGCAAGTCGGTACATATTTAGAATGTTTTTTAACACCGCTTTTTTGTGTATAGGAGCTGAAAAGTTCGTTTTGCAATTAGGTACTCCGAAACCGATAATGCGAAACATGGTACAAAAAGTACGATTGGGGTTTAGGTTTCATCGTGCAGAATCAACGAAGCGTATCTTTTGTGACATTTTACATGTTTCTGCAGTTGCACAGTAATACTTACTTTCTATTTTATCACAGTTTTTAACATTGGTTTTCCAGTCACAAGTTTGTCGCTCTATATCAAAAGCTAAGCCGTTAGGACATCTGACGGAGGCAAGGCGAGTAATGCCGTTCTCCCCAGCCTGGTCACACCTGTGAGAAAACACATAGTTTTTTCATACATCTTATTTACACTCGAAACCTCTTGTAAGGTAAATGCTCCGCTGGTGTTCAGTCTGAATCCCGTGACGTGTTTGTGAATTCTGAAACTATAAATGTTAAGTAAAAAAACCTGAAATACAGGGTGTTTCAGGAAGAATCTGCCATACTCCAGGAGAAATTTCCTTGCCTTAAATTACATCGATGTTACCAAAAATAATTAGCCAAAGTTGCCCGCTAACGGATATCATGAAGGGAGAAAAATACCGTCGTTTTGCGGTTTGACGTTCTGTACATGTTTAGTGTGATGTGTTATCCGTACACTGCGCAGGTTCGTCACTGAGGCGATAGCCAAGACAAGCCATGCAGCGGTGCGTGTTCTATGTAAAGTACTTGGAACCCTAAGGACGATTTTTACGAAACTAGTGAGAGTTTTTTTTACTTAATATTTGTTTGTCACTCATATTAATTACATGTTACGTACAGGTGTTAAAATTACAGGACTTACAATTTTTTCTTAATTTTAATTTGCTCTTTGTAATCTCTTACTTTAAAATTACTCTTGCCATTATCTTCGAAACCGTTCAACTTCGTGTGTGGGTGCTTTTAGTTAAATCGATGTAATTTCACGTAAGGAACCTTCTCTCGCAGTATGGCAGATTCACCCTGCAGTACCCTATACATATGTAAATAAAATTATTCATACAGTTTGACCTTTAACCACAGCTGTAGGGTAGGATGAGATCAAAAAATAGAACACTATGAAGTCTGAAAGACTGTAAGCGTTTCAATTTAAAGGCACTTTCACGAAATTCGCCAGCGGGAAAGGGCAGGTGAGACAGAGGGAAGCGACGGTTTTTTACGTAAAGTTTAGTGGTTGATTGTTTAGTGAACTAGCAGCCGACAATGACTGTGTATGTTCATCCGACAATGAAACCATTTCTCAGTGAATTCAATCCAGTCCAACACCGCTACTGGGCGGAAGGTCAAACCGGGTTTCATACACAAGGTTTACTATATGAGTTAACTTCCTTGACTCATTCACACTGACATAAATTCTGGTTACAGTAGTCCGCTGTTGGTATATGCAATTTAAGAGTTTTATACCGTATCATTGGTTTAATTACATAAAACAAAGGGAACTTATGTAGTTCATAATATTTCACTTGAAATGTAATTTAATATAATTGGACTTACTGTAACGTTGACGTTAGTTGAAAACTGGATTCACATTTCTTTACTGAGATACACGTGTAAAATTGGCATTTACGGAAAGCAACTAAATTTAAATTTTTGCTGGCGGGGGTGCAAGGATAATTCTGTAGCCTTCAGTGCCAATTTCAGCCTCACTTCATACTCACAGTTTGTCTTGAACAAGGCCTTGCATTTCAGTCATACCTTGTATGCAGTATAAGAAATAACATTATTTAATTGCAGGATGCCGAGTAACAACGGCGAACAATTACCCTGGTGTGAAGAGAATGACACTCTTAACATTTAGGCTTTGATTACAATTTGTCTTATTGTAAAAAAAAATACATGTTTCGTTTCCGGATGAAAGCGTGAGAGTGTCAGCAGTACTTAAAAATGTCATCTTTCTCCTTTCTTGCTTTTAGTTTACTGTTATGTTTTTTGTCCCATTTATGTATATTTTTTGTTACAACAGCTTAATTTGGAGTAACACTTTGCAAGAAGGCAAGATATGGAGCTTTCTCTGTAGACTAATTTAAAATAACTTGTTTATGGCGAATTTGGTGCTAACCTACAAATCCACTAATTTGGTTTACGTTGGTAATTTCTCCGTATTAAACCATTTATAAAAATATTTTACGGTGAAAATAATACCCGCGCTTTATCTTCCGACTTATGAAGAATTAATGCCGAAGTGTCGAAGTATTTATAAATATTTTTTGACACTGAGCTTCATTTTTGGTCTGGAAGCTGCTTAAAATGGGAAGTCAAGAGAGTACACAAATTCAAAATGAGGTTAAACATTATTATCCGATACATAATTTTATACATTGAGGTTGTTCACTGGGCTTATATAGCGTCTGGATTTGAGCACAGACACCCTATTCTGTGCTAACAATATTCTGAAGTACATACAGCAGAATATGCAGAATTTTACATGTGACTGTATTGCCATGCTACACAGTATAGAGGCCAAATGAAATTTGCGCAAAACTGTCCATTTCATGATTTCTTCTTAAGAAGTAAGTAAAAAATGTTATATTTGTGCAATGTATTACTATATTCCGAGACGTTTATTTTTCGAGATACACGTTACCGTCTAATGACTCAAGCTATCAAATGATCAAACCAGTGGCTTTTCGCGGTCACAGTAGGTCTACATATTCGAAGTGGACCCCAGTTTAAAGGAACACACGGCAATGCGCTGCCGGGCATTCTCTAGAACATTTCCTTATGCGTTGGCAGTGACTGTAGACACAGCTGCCTGAAACTTGCCACGAGATCTTCGACAGTCCTCGCAGGGACGGCTTAAACGTCCTCCTTCAGGCGTCCCTACATTAAGAAATCTGATTTAGGCTCGGCGACCGAGGAGGACACGCGATTAAACCTCCATGTCCGTTCCACCTTTCTGGATATGTCATGATCAACCACTTCCGGAAATCCTTCCCACAGGATATTGGAGTTCCAGTGTGCTGACACATCCTCTGCCACGCTGCTAAGGCATATGTCCAAGCAACCCCATCGGAATTGTTTCCAGCAAATTCCGACATCGCTGAGGAGTCAATCCTTCAAGTACAGACAGGAGACCAACTGTGCACCTTATCTTCGTTACAAATGACATTCCTGAAAAAAGTGTTGCCTCCTTTGACTGTGACGCGTATCTCCAAAACTGAACGTTTGAGGAAATACGTTGTGTAATATTTTGCACTTTTTTTTTTAAGAGTTACACTTTGGAGAGCTTGTCCGCGAATTTCGTATCGTTCTATGTTATATTGAACAACCGATAACAGAACGTATCGCAGTTATGCAGTTTGTTATAGGAAAACATTACGGTGTAAGCTTAACACCTTGTTACGTTTATTAATATGGAATAATTTTATTAATAATACAAGTAATGTGCGTCTTTGACATTTTATAACTCAGATTTTGAGGTCGATTATACAACAAGAAATATTCTAATAATACAATGGGTGCGTGCTGAGTTTGCATTAATTAAACGTATGCGGCTGTCATTAATGTAAGGCTGCATTTCTCTTCTCATTTTCCTCAGTTCGATTCCCGTAAATTTTATTTTAAGACGATTAGTGTCTTATTGTCTGAAAATCGTTATATGGGGACCAAAAAGCAGTAACTTTGACACCGTCCATTGAAAGTTAAGAGAGTGATCAAATACCGGAAAATTTCACATAAGTTTAAGGAAAGGATGAAGGAATAGATAGGAAACGTGAATGTTAAGGAAAACTTATAAACATTATTAAATGTAAATGTATTAACCATCTTTATAGTTACAAATACACCAAAATGTTATATTATATGTCATTCGCTTACTCACTCACTCACTCATTCCACTCACTCCATGGAACAGAGTCCTTCTTCAAAAGTTTACAGGCCCTCAGGTAGTTACGTATTTCCCCGCATTTTATGGAGCCCGAAACTTCATCACTGCATTCACAAGCACCCGCAACCTGTCCCTATTCAGTCCATGCCTCCCCATCCTACTTCTTGAAGATACATTTTAGTATTATCACATCTACGACCAGGTCTTGCAAGTGGTCTGTTCCCTCAGGTCTCCTATTCAAAATCCTTTAGGAACCTCTCCTTTCCCATAAGTGTCACATTTCTGTCTTACCTTATTCTCGATTTGATCACCCGAATAGTATTTGGTGAGGAGTACAGATCATGAAACTCCTCATTATGTAGTCTCCTCCACTCCCCTGGTACACGAACCTTCTTAGGACCAAATATCGTCCACAGCACCCTATTTGCCTACACCTTCATCCTATGATCCTCTCTCAATGTGAGTGAACAAGATAGACCCCACACAAAACAACAGGCAAAATTACAGTTTCGTATATCGTTCTATTTTTGCATAACAAACTGGAAGACAAAATATTCTGCACTGAACGAGGGCAAGCATTTCCTGACTTCAGTTTGCTCTAATTTCTTCATGAATGGAATTTTGATTTGATACGGTTGCTCCCAATTATCTGAGGTGTTCCACGCTTTCAAAGGATTTATTACATGTCTTTATGTTGTGATATTGCCCTGCAATCTGTTCGTCAGCCATGACCATGTACTTAGTTCTCTTGGCGTATACTTACAGATCAGTCTGCTTATTAGCGAATACTAAAGCTTCTGTGTTTTCTCTGTAGTGTATTTGCTTCCAATCTAGCATATTAAATTCGTCAGGTGAAACCGTTATCTGGTGTGTACCATTCAATTTCAAGATCTTGTGATTTGCCAAAACTTCCCTAATGGGACATTATAAAACATAGTTGAAAATCAATGGCGATAAATTATTTGCATATTGTGTAATTATTTTAATGTATTAATGATTGTAACTAGCCTTAAAATGTCACTATTATGCAGCGATGTTATATTTAAATAATTTAATCCAAAACTTTATACTAAGTAGTATAAGTGGCAAAGCCTGTTGTACCTTACGACATCTCTGCAGTCGCCCTCTGTACTGAGCCGGAAGTACTCATCCGGCGGTCGATTCTCGCATAGCTCGTCCACTGACTGATCATCGGAATCGGCGTCGTCTTCCTGGCGCTTTTGTCGCACGTTTGATGCCAAGGCTGTGTAGGATAATACATGTTTCTGTTACATAAAAACCGTTAGTCGGGTGCCAAGAAGGAATATGCCTGTCCTTTGCAGTCTCTAAACTAACTCCGTGCCCATGAGTTACTTGTTCAGCAAGCCAATAAATTCCTCGATTTTTATGGAATTCGAATATTGATTAATACATTTATCACCTCCAGCCGTAACATGTGTCGCACTTTCCTTTATCACTCTTTTCATAAAGTCGGCTGTGAAGATAAATCACAGCGTTCAGCGGTATGACCAGAATGTATGTGAAGGAAGACGTTAAGAACAGATTCAATACGGAGAATTCTAGCTTACATTCAATTCAAAGTCTTTGTCTTGCAGTCTCCCGTAAGAAACGTAAAGATACAGTGACAAAACGTTACATTTAGAATTCTGTGTGTAGTCTTGTATTATGGGCTTTAGTCTTAGAGAACAATACTCTAAGAAGAGTATTTCGGTGTAAGAGGGAGGAAGGAGGGTGAGGAAATAAAATTATGGAAAAGTACTATGGCGGGACAACAACGCACGAGAAATTATTTTTTTTTCAGTCTGTAAAACTAAAGGGAAAAAATGAACTTCGAAGATAAAGTGTATGAAGTTGTGGGCTAGATTCAGTCAGTTAATGAACTTTCGAATTCCTTAAGCAACGGCGCCTTTCCTGACCAGTTAAGTACTGTTGCATGCGTCAAAATGTACGGTAACATTTTTGCGGTTTTCGTCGCTATCGGTTTCTCTTTGTTCCTATGTTCTTGTTCTCTACTTTTAGACTGTCCCCCGATCATCTTGTATAAATGCAGACACGTAGTGTGGTTTGCGGCCTGTTTAATTCTCAGCTATGAACAAAACTCGAAGAGTAATAGTATCGGTGTAAGAAAGTGGAAATAGTGTTGCGTACGTTGAACCGTAATTGTATGGTTCGCACAATTGAGGTTGGATTATTTTGTCACAGGTTCAGTTGCAGAACTAAAGAGTTTTGCAGTTTTACATAAGGAAGCCTGAAATACAGAATTTTTTTACTGTTAATATATTATATCACATTTATATCCATATATACTTATGTGTACATATACATATATGTACACTACACCTGGCTCGAACTGTGAGTGAACGGCTGCAGTAACAGACTGAAGTGAAAGTTCTAGATGTAAGTGATGGAGGGCTCGATGATTGTGAATGATGTTTAGGATAGAGTGAGGGTTCATTGCTTTTGAAACTCCTCCTCCGTTCTCTTGGAGGAGCTGAGGAAAACTTCACATCTGTATAATGACTGAAGGTGTCTCGTGGTTTTGTGTCTGTGTAAGCCATAACTCACCAGAAAGTAAACGTAGTAGAAAATGGGACAATTTTTATCATGGAGGACTAAATAAAAAAATATAAAAATTATCAAACGATTATTTCGAGGTGTACGTTATTTGAATTTGCTCACTGTAACAAAGCTTTTAAAATACGATACAACATGTTGAAGTACAAAACCATGGACTGAAAGGACGGAAAGTGTAAGAAATGAATAGTTACAGATTTGTGCTGTTGCTTTTTGAAAGGCATCAGTTTGGCAAGTATCTGTGCTATAATTCAGTGTTTTCTAAAACTTTTACTAAAATATAAATTTTGTAGTAATTTTTAAGACAGGAAATTCGGCAGTTTTATAGACACTGTAATTATACTAGTGTGCTTAGTTTTTTTTTACAACTGATGTCGCTGTATTGCTGTCTGCAAATTTGACGATATGAAAGTATGCAGCCAAAACTAATTGGGAGTCAGGGTTCTTACAGCAATCTTATGTTTAAAGTATTCGTATAAAAGACATTTTTTTCTGGTATCTGACTTGAAGATAGCTTTAATAAGCTGAAACCTGTAGTTAATTATTTAAAGTCATTTATTATATAATGTGGTATAGAGGATGTAAATAAGGACCTGTTAAGGGGATACTCATTCGCGTTTATTTTTTCTCTTTGTTCAGCTAAAGTTTACAGTTATATCAGAGTTGCCAGTAGTTAAGTGAAAGCACAAAGTGACAGCGATAAACAGAAGTGAGTGGTACCTATGCTTCATTCGGTATTTAGATTGTGTACCTGTTAGGTGAAATCGTGGTTTCAAGTATTCTTCATTTACTATAACGCACAGTAGTGGACCAATGAAATTGCTGTGTATGGAATCTGTACTTAGACATGGGTAGTGTTAAATTCTTCCTTTGAAAATTCAACGGGCTTTTTAGTAATTTCCTAAAAACTTGGTTAACAAATTGAATCGGTATCTAAAAAATACCATAATCATGATGACAGGGTAATAATTTTCGGGTGTACCGTGCAGGAATACATGGAGAGGAAGTAGGTGATTTAAATTGTGTATAGTTTGTGCTGTCTCTCATAATGATTCCTTTGAGTAAATACTGCTCCCTTATGTAGGTATTCAATGTAAACAAGAAACGAAAGTAAATATGCACAAGATTTGCCGTCCGGCTAAACAGCTTCTTTTGCACAACGTCAAGGCGGATTAATATAATAGACATGAACAGTTTGTATATATACACATGTAAAAATACACAGAATGTCCACTGAAAAGTCTTCGGAATTCATTTCTTACGAATTGTGTAAATTTTCAGAATAATGTGCCATATCTATATCTCCCAGAAATAATATATTAGTAAGGAACCAGTTTGTAGATACTTTAATGGAGATTCCAAGGAAGTTGTTAAGGAATTTGTATGCGTTTGTGGACATTTTTTGTGTGATCTGTATTGTTATGTGGTGAAATAAGTGAGCAGTTGTCTCCTCCCTAGTTCATTTAAAAAGTCTGATTGTTGTATGTTTACCTACTAAGGTCCGCTTTTGGAATCAACAATTACGCTCCTGCAAAGGTATATAGTATACGTTTTGCGTCATCCCTTAAGAAATGCCATTGAGATGGCGGGGCAATATCCACAATACGAAATGTTGACTAATATCGAAGTAAGACTACAGTTTTTCTTTTTCTTTTATTTTTTATTTTTATTTTTTTTATTTTTTTTTTTTCATTTTCTACAATGATATCGCGCTTACATCCGAGGATTGGTCACTATCATTCATTTCAGAAACTTTATATACTACTATACCTATCCTGTTTAAAGCGATAAGTACTTTTGTTTTCAGTTGATGTGAAATTGAAGTCTGTCATCTTGAGAAAAAATGTAGATATAGGATGTTTGCACAATGAGTGCTAGGGAGAATATTTAGACATAAGAGAGAGAAAGGGGCAGGAGGATGGGACAGCCCAGCAATAAGTGACTTTGTAATGTGTAGTTATCTTCATAAAAGTTTGGGAGAATGAGATGGGCGGGTAATGTAGCAAACATGAGAGAAATGAGAACATTTTTAGTGGGAAGGGCTGAATGGAGGAGACCGCTTGGGAGACCTATTTATTGATGGAAAGGCAGTATCAAGGAAATGGTTCTGGGAGTTCCTATTGAATTTATATGGCTCAGGATGGGCTCCTGAAATCACGAAAATCAAATTCTCAAGAAGGATTCCGCTGTATGGAGTTAGAGTAACTGGTGAATCCTTTTTTTAAAAAAAAGAATCCATGTTTATTCTGTTACGTTCTTCAAGGCACAGGTTGAATGCTTGCAATTTCAGTAGGATGTTATGGTAGTACTGTTTATTTGAATGTGGTTTAAATTGGTCAAGGTTTTCGAACACCATTAGCTGAAGACGCTTGCATGCGAGTACAGTACCTTTCTTTTTTGGGGGAAGTTACTAACATCTAATATTATATGAATTAGCAACGGGTATGAAGCAATCGTAACCTATTGAGCAACAACATATTCGATCTTAACTTCGGATGTGCGAGTGGAGGAAGAACAAGGCGTCTCCCTCCGTGCCAAAAATCCGCCACTGTCTGTAACCTGTGCTTAGCTTGCACAACGTGTGTCGATTCGTGATCGTGTACGTGGGAACAGGCCGGCGTTGGTTAATGACATTTCGTCACGGGCGGGCCATATTCCGGTCATTGAGATGTGACGCAGCTGAGGAGGGAACTTCAACGAGCGGCTGAACGCCTAACCTCAACAAACACGAAGTGAGGCAGTAGTGTCACGTTCTTACCCGCTGTTGAAAACAGATAGCCACTGCGTTGTCTAGATGTCCGTAAGCAGTATTTTGACTGGGAAGGGACGTAACAAAATTTTAGTTCACACGGAAGTTGGGCCAAGGATTTGAATGGCACTTTGATTCCATATCCTTTTGTGTGACGTGTAGCGAGTTTCGAATGAATTATTCCAACTGCTTCATTTATTAGTTTTGGTTCCAGAGCTTCTGGTGATATGAACTATATCGAGTCAGTATCTTATTTGTTACCCATTTTTGGTTCAAATTTTATGTGGGATATTTAGAAG